>Ga0302197_10000045_pt1 | contig 122810 bp, 93 predicted proteins | sample II_Bog_N2_1_FD_193526 | JGI IMG/M metagenome (GOLD analysis project Ga0302197, IMG submission 193526) | Peat permafrost microbial communities from Stordalen Mire near Abisko, Sweden - II_Bog_N2_1 | ecosystem: Environmental > Terrestrial > Soil > Wetlands > Peat | place: Sweden: Abisko... | reverse complement strand
TGGCATGGGCCGGCAGGAAATCCGGGCGAAGTTCGACGAGATCGTCGCGTTTGCGGAAGTGGAAAAGTTTCTGGACACGCCGGTGAAACGTTACAGCAGCGGCATGTATGTGCGGCTGGCATTTGCCGTGGCGGCGCACTTGGAGCCGGAGATTCTAATCGTGGATGAAGTGTTGGCCGTAGGCGACGCAGAGTTTCAAAAGAAATGCCTTGGCAAGATGCACGATGTCGCGCGTGACAGCGGTCGCACGGTTTTGTTTGTAAGCCACAACATCGGTGCGGTGGTTTCACTGTGCTCACGAAGCATCTATTTAAAATCTGGCAGTGTGGCGAGCATCGGCGATACCCAGACGGTAACTCACGCTTATCTGACCGATGGCGTGCAGCAGGGCTTTCAAGTTCGATTCGATGACCGGGATCCGGCCGCCGGTGACAACATCGTGCGCGTGCGCGCGGCCCGAATTCTTGGACCCGAAGGCAAGGTGCAGGGTGCCATTAGAGTGGGCGACCAAGCTTCGATTGAGGTCGAATATGAAGTATTTCAACCTAATTCGTCGCCCCGCATTAATCTTCACTTTTGCACGGAAGACGGTGCGTATGCGTTTGCTTCCATTGAAAATACAAATTGCCATCGCACCTCCGGCCGGTATCAAAGTCGCATGCACTTACCCGCGAATTTTTTGAATGGTAAAAGTTATTTGATCTCCATCTATGTAAGTTCGTTTGACCCCAACCATGTGCATGTTGAACTCAAAGACGTGCTCGTGTTGAATGTGGTGGATGATATGAACTCGGTCACACGACAAACTTATAATGGTCCGTTTCCGGGAGCGCTTCGCCCCGTTTTGCAATGGGAAGTTGAAAATACTTAAGCGGCCAGATATCCATTTTCTTTACCCACCTATGAAAGTTCAAAACCTCAAGGACCGCGCGTTTGCCAAACTGGGATACGCGCGGCCACAGCCAGTCGCCGCCCCGCAACTGCCAGATATTTCTGCCGAGGATATGAAGGCAATCCAAACTGTGAATGGCTTTACCATGACCAGCCTGGAACGGCGATATCATCTGTTGCAATCCGTGCGTCATGTCGTCAAGCATGATATTCAAGGTGCCTTTGTGGAGTGCGGTGTTTGGCGCGGTGGCAGCATGATGTTGATGGCGCAAACGCTGAACACATGTGGCGACGCCTCGCGAGATTTATATCTCTACGACACTTTCGAAGGGATGCCACCGCCGACTGAACTCGACAAAGACTTTGGAAATCGCCCGGCAGCGGCGCGGCTGGAAGCGGATGAGCAGGCCAAGGAATCCAGTCAAGTTTGGGCGATCGCCACGTTGGGCGAAGTCAAGCAGCACATGACAAACGTGGGCTATTCGCCAAAAAAAATTAACTATGTCGTCGGCAAAGTAGAAGCCACCATACCGGCGACAATGCCCACTAAAATTGCCTTGCTTCGGCTTGATACCGACTGGTATGACAGCACCGCTCATGAGCTGAAGTATTTATATCCATTGGTGGTTTCCGGCGGCGTTGTGATCATTGATGATTATGGTTATTGGCAGGGGGCGCGCAAGGCAGTGGATGAATTCCTCGAACAGTCAAAAGATCGCATTCTTCTGCATCGCATTGATGATACTGGCCGTGCCTTTGTGAAACCCTAGTTCATGCTATCTTGGAAACTGTTTATTAAATTGAGGTTCGATCGTCTGGAAAACGTCCAATTTTAAATGAGCTATTCTGCATTCAAGGCAACCGAGTCGGTGAGCGAAACTCTGGGTGCCGCCGAATATAATCGCCAGCGGCTTCGCCCTGATCCTAGTGACCGTTACTATATTCATTTGTCGGACGTGCGTCTATTTCTTTCAACTTACGAAGGTGGTTCGTATGATACTGTTCTAGATTATGGTTGCGGTGGTTCGCCCTATCGCGAGCTATTCAAAGCTGTTCGTTATCTTCGGGCAGACTATGTGGATTGCGGAAATTTGGACTGTATCATCGGCGCGGATGCGAAGCTGGCGATACCGGATCTCTCTTGTGACATGGTGCTTTCGACCCAAGTGCTGGAACATGTCGCGTTGCCTCAAAGTTATCTCAAAGAAGCCTGGCGAGTCTTGAAACCGGGGGGGAAACTCATTCTGACCACCCACGGAATTTGGGAGGAGCATGGATGTCCTTACGATTTTCGGCGCTGGACGGCTGATGGTTTGCGACAGGAACTGGAGACGGCCGGATTTCAAGTTAATAAAGTTTCCAAACTGACCACCGGCTCCCGCGCTATCCTTTGTCTTTTTGCAGAAAATCTTGGCAGCTTGCATGCTTCCAAATTCAGTTTGCTCGGTTGGGCCTTTTCATTGCTGAAGCGCTCCGCCTTTGGAAATCCGGCTTCGCGTCATCGCTGGATGGATCGTAACTTTGCGGACGCACGGATGCAGGATGCGAACGTTCCACATCACGGACTCTACTTGGCACTGGGCGCTGAAGCAGTGAAGCCTTCGGCCAAAGCGGTTTCCTAACTTAGTCCTGCTACATGAAACTCGCCTTTGTTTCCACCATGGATGGCGTCCGCTGGGGCGGCAGCGAGGAATTATGGAGTCAAACCGCAATCCGATTGCACCAGGCGGGGCATGAAATAATGGCCTCGGTGGCTTGGTGGCCAGATTTTTCCCCTAAGGTAACGGCTTTGATGCAGTGCGGAATAAAGTTGTTTGTCCAACCACCTCCGCATCATGCTTGGCCCATTAGGGTCTGGCAAAAATTCACACGGCGCTTGGGCGTCAACTCATCCAAATTCGAATGGCTCCGGCTTCAAAAACCCGACCTGGTTGTGATTTCGCAGGGTGGCATTGCGGATGGAGTAGAGTGCATGAACTTTTGTGCAACCGTGGGATTGCCTTATGTTGCCATTGTTCAGTGCAACATGGAGGGCTGGTATCCCAACGATGAAAAATGCGTGGCCATGGCCAAGGCTTATCTCGCCGCGAAAAAAATTTTTTGCGTTTCTCAGCATAACTTGAAATTGTTGGAATACCAGCTTGGAGAAAAACTCCCGCAGGCATCGGTGGTCTGGAATCCCTACAATGTTGTGTCCACCCCGCCGCCGGCATGGCCAAGTGTCGACGGAATTTGGAAACTGGCGTGTGTCGCCAGATTGGAGCCAGCAGCGAAAGGCCAGGATCTTTTGTTTCAAGTCTTGGCTCAAAAACATTGGCAAGAACTGCCGATTGAAATCAACCTCTATGGCTCCGGACCTTGCGCGCGTAACTTGCAAAAATTGGCGGGTAGTCTTCAGTTAAGCAATGTTCATTTCCGAGGCCACGTTGCCGACGTCAATGAAATTTGGAAGGAAAATCATTTGCTTGTCCTACCTTCGCGCTTTGAAGGTCTGCCCTTGGCTTTAGTCGAAGCCATGTGGTGTGCGCGACCAGCGTTGGTAACCGACATCGGCGGCAACGCCGAAATGTGTGTGGATGGAGAAACGGGCTTTGTTGCGCCGGCTCCGGCTTTTGGATTGCTCGCACAGACTTTGACTCAAGCTTGGCAGCGCCGCGATGACTGGCAGGCAATGGGCAAGACGGCGCGTGCCCGGGCCGAACGACTTGTTCCGGTCGACCCCATCGGAGTTTTTTGCAAGCAGTTGATGGAATTAGTCCCGCCTAACCATGCCTGACATTTCTGTAATCATTTGCACGCATAATCCCAAGCCGGATTATTTGCGGCGGGTGTTGAACGCGTTGAATCAGCAGACGCTTGCAAAAGACCGGTGGGAGCTAATGCTTATAGACAACGCTTCAAAAGTAGAAATCAGCAACGATTGGGATCTATCCTGGCATCCACTCGCGCGACATGTCCGGGAAAACGAACTTGGCCTGACCGCTGCCCGACTGCGCGGAATCGCCGAAGCTCGCGCCGATATTCTTGTTTTTGTGGATGATGATAATGTTTTGCGACCGGATTTTTTGGCTAACTCGGTTGAGATTGCCAACACTTTTCCGCTGCTCGGTGCGTGGGGCGGAAATATCGAGGGCGAATTCGAGCAACCCGTTCCGGACTGGCTTCGCCCCCATCTACATGCCTTGGCGGTGCGCGACACCGATGGCGATTATTGGTCCAACTATCATGCGGATAATCGCAGCCTTCCAGTCGGAGCCGGACTATGCGTCCGCAAAAAAGTTGCCGAGGCGTATGCCCGCGCCCTGGTGGCACGTCCCGCTTCCAAGAACCTGGACCGAAAAGGAACGTCGTTGATCTCCGGCGGCGATATCGACCTGGCTTTTACCGCCTATGATTCCGGATTTGGCACGGGCGTTTTTCGCCGATTGCATGTGACGCACTTGATCCCAAAAGCCAGGCTGACGATTGAATATTTGTGCCGACTCTTAGAAAGCATTGAATATTCTACGCATCTGTTGAGAAATCAAAGGAATGCTCGTTATTCTCCGCCTCAGGAGGCCAAGTTGAATACTTGGTTGAGGGCCTACCAAGTCTGGCGGTTACCGGAACCCATCAAGTCATTCGCGAAGGCCGAAAATCGCGGACTTGCCAAGGCGCGCGCCGAGATAAACAGTAAGTCATAAGGTATCTATGTCCAAACTTATGGTGCCTGCCATTAGTGTTGCCATCTGCACGCATAACCCGCGCGCAGACTATTTGCCGCGAGTTCTAGAAGCCTTGCGCGCACAAACTTTTCCGTTCGATAAGTGGGAATTTATCATCATTGACAATGCTTCAACGCCGCCGGTTGCGAGCACTTATAATTTGGATTGGCATCCTAATGCCCGTATCATAGTCGAATCCGAACTGGGTATCGCCAGTGCCCGCATTCGGGCTATGCGCGAGTTTGCCGGCGACCTGCTCATCTTTTTTGATGACGACAATGTCATGGCCGAAGACTATCTTCAGCGCTGTATAGAATTATTTGCCGGGCGACTGGATCTGGGCGCAGTTAGCGGCTGTCTTTTGCCGGAATACGAAGCCAATCCGCCGGAATGGTTTGCCCCTTACGAAGGATGCATTGCCGTTCGCCGGATCAACAAAAGCGCGTGGTCGAATTTTCTGGATTCCCGGTCGGAACCGGTGACCGCCGGGATGTGTCTGCGCCGGGAGATTGCGACAGCTTATGTCAAGGCGACGCTGGATAATCCCACGCAGCTCATTCTCGGCAGTCGTGGCACCAGTCTGTTAAGAGGAGAAGATATTGCGTTGGTAAAAATAGCTTTGAAGCTGGGTTACACCATCGGCCAGTTTGAGCAACTACACATCCTGCACCTCATTCCTAAAAATCGCGTGACGCCGAATTATTTTTTCTCGTTGTATCGCCACCAATGCGCCTCGGGCTACCTGCTTAGTTGGGTGGATACCATGGGGCGCGAGCCGGTGCGCATGGCTTGGCGGACGTTTTTAAAGTCGATTTTTCAACTAATCAAAGGGGACAAAATCCGGCGGCGGCTGGTGATTGAAGAATGGCGTGGCTTTCGACTGGCACGAAAGATTTCCAAAGATTGGTATGGTAAAAAAAGTAATTAGCGGGTCGTTAATTCATAAAGTTTATAAATTATCGTTTCGACAACGCCATCCCAAAAAAACTCCGGTAATAATTTTTTCAGACAATACGTTCCATGCAAGTGCTCTATTATAACAATTACGACATGCGTGAGGCTTGGCACAATTGGCACGAGCATTTGGGGCCGGATCAGCATTTGTATGGCACCAACTACCTGGCACAGGATGGAATCCAAGTGCATATCTTACGGCATAAATTTGGAAAAATCCGTGAAACGAGTCGCTATGGCAATTTGAACCAGCAAATCCGAGTAACCCTAAAACAATTTTTCTATCCCGTCATTTATTGCGGATTTTTCAACGACTCCTTTTTTTTGACGCGACTGGCCCGGGCACGATTTTTTCGCAGCGCGCTGGTCTCGGTTCTACATCACCCGCTGGAGCGCAATACGGAAACCTCGCGGGCCATCCAAGCCCATTGGAAAATTTCTGTGCTTGGCAAAAAAATATACGCGGAGTTGCTCGCGCTCTGGCCGGAATTCAAGGATAAATTTGTTTATAGTCCTTGGGGCGCAGACCTGCAATTTTATCCCAAGCCCAATTTCGAGCCCAAACCCGATGGTTATATTTTAAGCATCGGTGCTACCCGGCGTGATTTCAAGACGTTGATTGAAGCGGCAAAAAAGTGTGATCGAAAATTTGTAATTATCACTCCGCGAGAGATTGGTGTGGCGCGCAATGCCGTTCCATCGAACGTCATTCTCCATGAAAAGACTTTTTTGAGTTACGCCGAAACTTTTGAGTTTTATCGCGATTCTCTGGCGGTGGCCGTCCCTTTGGACCTGCCTGGCGACTATCGCGGGACACAAATCGGCTTGAGCAGTTTGCTTGAAGCAATGGCCATGGGCCGACCCACCATTATTACACAGCACCCCTTGCTTGATATAGACGTTCAAGCGGAAGACATTGGACTTTGGACCCAGGCCCAAAATGTCGGATCATGGATAGACGCCATCAACAAAATTAGCCGTGATCCTGAAAAGGCAATGGAAATGGGCCGACGCGGACGACTGTTGTGCGAGCAAAAGTATAACACCGCCCGCTATGGTGAAGATCTTTCGCGGCTGGTCCGGACCCACCCGGCGTTTGTGGCTAAAGCGAGCGTAACTTGAAGTCTTTACTTTATCTTCGCGATCAAATCGCCTGGTTCGGATCACACACAGGTTATGAACAGTTGACTCGCTATATGGCCGAGGAGGCCAACTGTTCCGTCGTCGGCCGGCGCGGTGGTCAACTAACCAGATATCTGGGCAGCTTCTATGCCCGGTTACATGGGCGAAGTGGCCGGGGCGCAACGGATTTCAGCGAAGTAGAATTGCGTTTGCGCCATAGCTTACAGCGTCCAAGTCTGAGCCATATTCTTTATTTGGAAGATCATCTCAACTTGATTAGAGCCTGGAAACATCGATCTAAAAATGTCGTTGGCACCATTCATTTACCCCCGTCCGTTTGGCGGCCGGAACAATGTGAATCACTTTCGCGCCTGACGGCGGCCTTGGTTTTGTATAGGCGCGACTTTGCTTTTTTTGAAAAATATTTAGGCAAGGGCCGGGTAAAATTCATCCATCATGGCGCAGATCTGGATTTTTTTAAACCGGACTTAACGAAACTCTTGCTGCCGCCACGCATACTTTATAGCGGCGTCTTCTTACGCAACGAGCCGATGCTGGTGCGCTTGGTCAACCAATTGTTGAATGAAATGCCCCAACTGCGGTTCGATCTGCTCATTCCGTTGCATCACCGAAAAAGTCCCAGTCTGGCTCCGCTGCTGAACCATCCGGCTGTCACTTGGCACGCTGGCTTGAACGATGACCAACTCCTTGAGCTTTATCAAAAAAGTTATCTCATGCTTTTACCCATGAATGACAGCGGTGCCAACACCGCCGTGGTTGAAGCTCTGGGTTGTGGACTGCCCCTGGTAACCACTGATGTCGGCGGAATCCGGGACTATGCCGGTGGTGATGTTTTCAAGATAGTAGCCAACAACGATGACCGCGCGATGGTTGAGTTGATTGCCGAGTATGTCGCTAAACCTGCCTGGCGCAATGAAGTTGCCCGGAAGTGCCGACAATTTGCCGAGGCTAATTTGGCGTGGCCGCTAGTGGCGCGGAAACACCTCGCCACCTATCAGGAAATTATAGCATGAGCGCAGTCATTTGCACGTTGTTTGAAGGCAACTATCATTACGGCGTCGCCGCCCTGGCCAACTCGTTGTATGCGCAAGGATTTCGCGGCACGATTTACGCCGGTTATCGGGGTGAATTGCCTCCTTGGGCAGGGTCGTCCGTGGTTTCCGATGGCGGCGCGGCATTTAGTCCAGCCAAGGATTTAACTTTGCGATTCGTTCCGGTCAATACCGCAATTCATCTTACGAATTATAAGCCTGACTTCATGTTGTTACTCTGGCAGCGCTTCTGCCCGGAAGCGGTCTCCATGTTTTATTTTGACCCGGACATCACAATTATTTGCCGTTGGTCATTCTTTGAAGAATGGGTCGAGGCCGGAGTCGCGATGTGCGCTGACGTTAATTCATCCATGCCGCCCAACCATCCCTTGCGCCATGCGTGGCAGGAGTATTATAAACCGCATGGAATCAATTTTCGCCGGGAGCCGGAACTTTATTTCAACGGGGGCTTTGTCGGATTGCGTAGAGAACATAGGGAATTCCTAACCTGTTGGAAACAATTGCAGGAATTAATGACTCCCGCCATTGGCGGTTTGCAAAACGTGAATGTGCGCGACCGCACGTTTCTGTTTTGCAAGACGGATCAGGATGCGCTGAACGTAACTGCGATGGCGAGTGAATCGCCGATCAGTCCGATGGGGCAGGACGGCATGGATTTTCAACAGGGTGGCGGCGGCTATGTGATGAGCCACTCTTCCGGCATCGGAAAACCTTGGAACAAAAGATTCATGAGAAATTTTTTGGACGGACATCCGCCGTCCCGTGCCGACCGGCTTTTTTTCCGGTTTGTGGAGTCGCCGATCCGCCTGTATTCACCAACCGTCCTATCCATGAAAAAACTCCTGTTGTTGACCGCCAGTTTTCTCGGACGCTTCATGAGCCGTGCGTGAAGAACTCGCCTTCACCAGTTAATATAATGAAAACCGACAAAATAATTGACTCGCTCCGGCTCCGGCTTTTCTGGATGAAATACGGCATTGTATTTCTAAGGTCGTCTAGTTTTCGGATAAGGCGCATAAAAATTGCGGGGCATAAGGTTGACCTTTCAATTCCTGCTGGCGAAGAGGGAGTCATGGACTATGAGTTCAAAAATATTCTTTACGATGACTGCTATGGCTTGCGGAAAATTGACGGGCCGGTAAACACCATCTTGGACATCGGTGGCAATCTAGGTTTTTTTTCACTTGCCGCCCGCAACCGATTTCCTGCCGCCCGCATCCACAGTTATGAGCCTAATCCAAAAATACAGAGCCATTTGCTCGGCAATACAAGCCAGTTATCTATCGAAGTGCATCCCGAAGCGGTTGGAGCCAGTAATGGGTGGATCGATCTGAAAATGGACAGCGGATCATTGTTTGCGACTGCCGTAACTTCGGAAACAGGGAAGATCAAGAAGACCGCCATGGCGCAAGCCATTCAAAGACTCGGCGGTTCGGTGGACTTGCTCAAGCTTGATTGCGAAGGTGCCGAGTGGGAGTTGTTTGATCAACCCGAAATATGGCAGCAGGTCAAACGGCTTACCATGGAATATCATCTTTGGGCCAACCCCAATATGGATGTTCCGGAAATGGTGAGGAAGCTGGGCGGGTTCGGTTTTAAAATTACCCATTTGTGTGAAGAACCTGAGTGGGGAATTCTTCACGCGACACGACTCTAATTACTCTTGAAAAAATAGTTTGATCACTAGTCTTGCTGTTCTGGTGGCGACAGGGCAGGGAACCAAAAAATAAAATAATATGACCGTAAGTGTTATCATTCCAACCTATCACCGGCCGCAGCTACTCAAGGAAACCATTGAGTCGGTTTGGGCGCAGACAGTCTTGCCGGAGGAAATTTTGATCGGCGATGACTCCAAGGATGATCTGACCGAAAAAATGGTCAACGCTGAATTGATTCCGCGCAGTCCGGTTCCCATCCGGTATTTTCACCACAAACCGTCGCTGCGCGAGGTCCGCAACGTGGACTTTCAATACAATAATGCCAAGGGCGATCTGATATTACACTTGCATGACGATGATCCCATCTATCCGCGGTGCATCGAGTTTTTGAAACCACCGTTTGAACAGCATCCGGAAATAATCGGCAGCTTTGGCTTGCAGCGCATCGTGGATGAACACGGTCAGATCGGGCGCGGAGCCGAGGATGTCAATCGCGATTTTTTTCGGACGCCCGAACGCGCCGGTTTGGTGGATGGTTTTATGGCGGGAGCGGTGTGCATGTTTCCGAACAATGGTTTCATGGTGCGACGCGAGGCGGCTTGTAGTATTGGTTATTCAGACCAAGGCCGGGCCGGCTTGGCGACGGATTTCTATTTTGGCTTCCGGCTGGGCAAGCTTGGCAAGCCGTTTTATTTTGTAAATGAATTCACGGCCAAATGCCGGCTTACCGCCAACTCCATGTCGCGAAACGGCGATGCCGACAATTGTTATTCTGCGGTCAAGATTCTTCTTGAAGATTGCCGGCCGGAGCAAATCTCCCCCGAACTGTTGCAGTCACTAAAGAACCGGATTCCTTTGGCCATCACCACCGCCGCGCGCCGGAAAGATCGCCAGAGCGCTTTTCGCTGGCTATTTTCGCCTTATTACCGCGACCAAATGTTCAGGCTCAAATGGATCAAACGATTCTTGTTCACCTTATTCCCGAGCAAACGGTTCTAGTCAACCTGACTGACAAGTCGATGCCTACTATTTCTTCACGCCATAACTCATGAGTAAAATAATCATCATTGGAGCCGGTCCAACTGGTTTGGGCGCTGCCCGCCGTCTGGAAGAGCTTGGACACAAAAACTGGCAACTGTTGGAAAGCTCAAGTCATGCGGGCGGACTGGCTTCATCGTTTGTCGATGAAAAGGGTTTTACTTGGGATATCGGTGGTCACGTCCAGTTCTCGCACTATGAATACTTTGACCGTGCGATGAGCGACTTTCTCGGCAAGGATGGCTGGTTGCATCATGAGCGTGAATCTTGGGTCTGGATGCGGAATCGGTTTATCCCTTATCCTTTCCAAAATAATATCCGACTCTTGCCACCGGAAGATCTGGAGCGTTGTCTCGTGGGGTTGGTGGACATTGCGCGGAACGGGCGCGTCAAGCCGGCGAATTTCCGCGAGTGGATTCTGGCCACCTTTGGCCAGGGGCTCGCGGATGTTTTCATGCTGCCCTATAATTTCAAAGTTTGGGCCTTTCCGCCTGAAATGATGAATTCCGTGTGGGTTGGCGAACGTGTCGCGGTGACCGATATCAAACGGGTGCTGCATAACATTGTCCACGCAAAAAACGATGTGTCTTGGGGACCCAACAATACTTTTCAGTTTCCCGTTCATGGCGGCACCGGCGCCATCTGGCGCGCCTGCGCGGAGCGGCTGCCGCAGGAAAGGCTGCGATTTGACACGTCCGTAAAAAGCATTAACTTGGACCGTCATGAATTGACAACCGCCAAGGGCGAAACAATGAAATATGATGTCCTAATTCCCACCGTTCCATTGACCGAATTGATTCGTTTAAGCGGTCAGACACAATTGGAAGCGTCGGCTAAAACGGGATTGCTCTATTCGTCGTCAAATATTTTTGGCATCGGGCTGAAAGGCAAACCCTCGGCGGATTTGCGGACCAAATGCTGGATGTATTTCCCCGAGGACAACTGCCCATTCTACCGCGTCACCGTCTTCAGCAATTACTCGCCAAACAACGTGCCGGATATCAATCAAAACTGGTCGCTCATGGCCGAAGTTTCGGAATCATCCCACAAACCGGTGGACCATGCGCGGCTGATGGAACAAGTAATCGAAGGCCTGCTGGCCACGCGACTGATTGAACGTCGCGAAGACATCATATCCACCTGGAAATATCGGGCTGGCTACGGTTATCCCACGCCCGGATTGGAACGGGATGCCGCGCTTTTGGAAATAATGCCATTATTTGAATCCAAACAAGTATGTTCGCGTGGTCGTTTTGGCGTGTGGAAGTATGAAGTTAGTAATCAAGATCATTCATTCATGCAAGGAGTGGAGGTTGTGGAACGTCTGATTAATGGCGGCGAAGAAGTGACGGCGCCGAATCCCAATTTGGCCAATAGCAAGAAGCATCCCTGGCCATTTAATCCAACGATCCTCGCTCATAGATGATTAAGAAATTTCTTCGACCGGCTTCATTTATCGCTTGGGCGTGCCTTGAGGCATGGCTATGCATTGGGACCATAGCCTCGGCGCAAACGTTGCCTACACTCGTCCTGAACACCTTGACGAACCAAACGCTTCAGTTGAACTGGTCCATTCCCACGAGCATCAACACTCAGGCGCTCCATGTCGTCAGTTGGAATATCGGTGACAACAACATTATCAGCGGGGCCGGTGAAACGGCTGGAATAATCAATGCGCCCTATTGGAACAACACTCAATTGATAAGCGGCAATGCCACTGGCACTCCGGTATATAACTTAAACTTGGTTGACAACAATGGCGTCGACACAACGGCGTCAATCGCCCAAAATTCATCGCAATATACCTATAATTATTGGGCCATCAATTTCGCAACTCCGGGACAGGATGCCGACGGCACTTATAACCGTCGAATGGTGAATGGCTATCAAAATAATGGCGCAGAGGGAGCGCCTTACACCTCCAGCATAACCATCACGGGCGTCCCCTATGCGACATATGACCTATACGTCTATTTCTCCTGCGATACGGCCGGGCGAACGGGTAGTGTTTCGGACGGCAGCATCACCAACTATTTTTCCACTTTGGGGCCGGCAGAAACAGCCGGGAGCAATGTATTGTTCGTGCAGACGACGGAATTAAACAACGCCAATAATCCGCCGGCAGACTATTGTATTTTTCCCGGACTTACCTCAAGCCGCCTGACGATTTCCGTCACCATACCAAACTACGGCGGCATCGCGGCTGTCCAAATAGTGCAATCGGCCAAAACCCAGAATTTTGTTTTGCAGGAGACCAGCGATTTGACGGATCCCGCATCGTGGGTGCCAAGTTCTCTCGCCGTCAGTTCTCAAGGCGGCATCCTATCTGCATCCGTTCCCGTCACGAACCTTTCTCGATTCTTCCGTTTAGCCAGCACACCAATACTGGCGGTAAGCAATACATATGTGCCTAATGGTCTTGTGGCCTATTGGAAAATGAATGATGGGGCGGGGAATACAGCGTTCGATGCCAGTGGCAATGGGAATATCTTATCATTGATCGGTTCGCCGGCGTGGGGAACCGACTATCTGAACTTGAACGGTTCTACTCAATATGGCGATGCCGGCAGCAACTACATTACCGCCTTGGATCAGCAGGATAAGACGATTTGCGCTTGGATAAATAAGACGGGAAGTTCAATGAAAGGCATTGTTGACAAAAGTTTTAATACGCCGGACGTTGGTTATGGCGGCTGGGGTTTTTGGGTGCAGAGCAATCAAAATTTAATGTGGGTCACGGTGGATAGCAAGCCTTTCTATGATACTGGTGCTGCCGGCATAGCTCTTGGTTCGTGGACTTTTGTGACCGTCGTGTGGAACTATTCCATTCAAAGAGCTGATTTTTATATCAATGGCATTCTTAATTCCTCGGTTGGTAACGGTGCTGCCAGTGAATTTCCAAGCGATGCAGCCGACCTGCAAGTTGGAAACCTGCGCAATAATTTGTCATCTGGCAGCTATGCCTTTGATGGCTCCATGCGTGACGTCGGTATCTATAATCGCGCTTTGTCGCCGGCTGAAATCCAAACCAATTTCTTAAACAGCGAGTATAATACTAATGTTGCAATTCCCGACCTCTTATATTATAAAATGACTGAACAGGCGCAGAGCAATCCCCCTGCATATCTTGCGGATAGTTCGTCTCACGGCGGCACCACCGGAACCATGTTCGCCATCAATAAGGTTCAATGGGAGACGAATGTCGCATCTATTCCAGGAACCTCCCTGCACTTCAACGGCACGGCCACTTATATCGATACCAGCAACTCCACACTGTTTAATTTCACCACCAATCTTTTCACCATCAATCTCTGGTTGATGCCGCTGACCGCCAACGGCTATGTGATGCAAAACCAGACTCCTTTGCAAAATGGCTGGTATTTAAACGTCGGCGGTTCTTATAGCCTCAATTTTGGTGCCGACAATAATGGAACCGAAACTGCGGTTTCCACCGGTGCCGGTGCGGTCATTAACGGCTTGTTTACGATGGTCACGATTGTGCGCACCGGGCCAACCACGGTGCTAATTTATATCAACGGTGATCAGGTGCCGACCACCGGCAGTTTCATCAGTCCGGCCTCCAGTCCCAATAGCTTCGTCCTCGGCGTAGACCAGGCTGGCGCTCATCATCTGGACGGCAACATCTGGTTGACTCAAATATGGAGCACGCCCTTGTCGCCAACTGATATTGCCAATCTGTATTTTAACCAAGTATCGGGTGTGCCGTGGCCTTGAGGATCGCTGTTCGCAGTCTTCTTCAAGGCAGCTGTATACTTAGTGGTCGGGCTTTCTGACATTTATCATGAGCGGATTGGTTTCCATCTATTTGGATATTTTTCGCTTTGTCGCGGCGATGGGAGTTTTTTTTTCGCACGCAGAGCAGCACTCTGGTTTCGCTGGAATCCTTCCCTTTATCTACTTCGGCCACTTCGACCACAAATTTGTGGTCATCTTTTTCGTAATTTCAGGGTATGTGATTGCCGCCAGTGCTTCGCGTCCCGACCGGAACTTGGCGAACTATAGTGCAGACCGGCTGGCCAGGCTTTCATCCGTGGTGATTCCCGCGCTTTTTCTGACCTATCTTCTGGATGCCATTGGTGCGATGGTGTCGCCCGAAATCTATTCGTTCATTGACCCGCACTGGCAACCAATTCGTCTGCTGGCAAATTTACTCTATTGTCAGCAGATCTGGTTTCTGTGTGTGAACCCATCTTCAAACACACCTTTTTGGTCTTTGGGCTATGAATTTTGGTATTACGTTCTATTTGGTTTGCTGATCTTTGTTCGGACAAATTTATCCAAGACCATCCTGTTGCTGGCCGTGGCATTTTTTATTGGGCCGAAAATTATGCTCCTTTTGCCCGCTTGGGCAGTGGGTGCGCTGGCGTTTCACGCAACCAAGATATATGCATGTTCCTACCGGCTCAGTTCCTTCCTTTTTATAGCCACCGGCGTGACCACCATGCTGGCGCTGGTGTTTGAGGACCAGCTAGGTTTCAGCAATGGCAAAGCCGGCTTGCCGCCACTCTATTATTCTTCAAATTTTATTGGCGACAACATTTTCGCAATAATCGTTGCCGGCCATTTTTTTTGCTGTGGCCTTTTTTCCCGCCACCTTAGGACAAATTTCGAACCTTTCCAGATGGTAAAGTTCGTGCGCTGGCTGGCTGGTCATACCTTTTCACTCTACCTCTACCACATGCCTCTGTTATTCTTCATCCGGGCCATTACCAAATACAATCCGCAAAACATTTATGCGGTTCTGACAGCGATGGCCATAGTCCTTATAATCATCGTTGGCTTATCTAAGATTACCGAGGAGCGATATCCTGTTTTAAGAAGCTTTTTGCGCCGGTGGATTGGTTCTTTAACATTCATATCTCGGACAATTGCAGCAAAGTGAATTCGAATTCTAGCTTGTTTGCAACCTAGCCCATGCGTCTGGCATTTATTTGTAGCTCGTTGGCCCCGGGACGGGACGGTGTGGGTGATTACACGCTTCGTCTAGGTGGTGAAATAATCCGCCAAGGCCATCCGAGCGTTGCCCTCGCGCTGAATGACCATCATGTTTCTGCGCCGACGTCGGAAACACAACACATCGAAGGCAACGCGGTTCCCGTCCTGCGCTTGCCCGGCACGTTATCGTGGACTGAACGCGAGACTATGGCCCGCAATTACTTGGCCGGCTTTAACCCTGATTGGATCAGCTTGCAAGTCGTCCCTTTTGGTTTCCACCCAAAGGGACTTTGTTTTGAATTGGGTCGGCGGTTGCAAACCCTGAGCACCAAGGCAGCGTGGCATATTATGTTCCACGAACTTTGGCTGGGTTTGGGCGAAGGTTCTTCCGCCAAACATCGTGTTTGGGGTTTGTTGCAACGACGGATTATCCAGGATTTAATAAAACGCTTGCGGCCACGAATCATCCATACGCAGGCGGAAGCCCATCGGATCATTTTATGCCGCGAGAAACTGGAGGTTTCCATTTTACCTTTGCACAGCAACATACCTGTGATCGGTGGCGATGGATGGGCTGGACTGCTGGAGCCTTTGGTTACGAAAGCAACCGGTCGACTCCGATCCCGCGATGAGCTGTATCTGGCAGGTATTTTGGGCGCGGTGTATCCTGAATGGAACGCTGAACTAACTGTTAACACTTTGTTTCCGCTGGTGGAGCGTTTCAAAAAGAGGTTGGTGCTAGTATTTCATGGCAAAAACAATCTAACACCTGAAGCGCTGGATAAACTTAGAAACATGTTCCATGATCGTGCCGACATCGTCGTCGCAGGCGAAAGAAGCGCGCTGGAAGTTTCTTTGATTCTTCAGACCGTTGATATTGGAATAGCCACGACGCCACGCCAGATGCTGCAAAAAAGCGGCTCCATCGCCGTCATGCTGGAACATGGATTGCAGGTTCTGGTGACGCGCGATGATTGGCATCTGCGCGGGTTTAAACCCCACCTACCCGAACCATATTCGCGGCTGCTCACTGCCCAAGAGTTTGCCACGCTGCAAACTTTACCACGACGCGGTAAAAAACCGACCGGCAACAACCGTGTCGAACTAATCGCCGACCAGTTGCTTGCCGCAATGAAATCGGCTTCACTTGCCCGGACTTGACCCAGCATAGCTTCTAGCCCAGAGCAGGGGAAATTCATACTCTTGAAAATACTAATTGTTAGTCCTAGCCAAGGACATTATGGCGGCATGGAAGCATTTGTCATCGCGCTGGCAGCGGTGGTGGAAACGTGGCCGGAGTTTGAACTGCAAGTCTGTTTCAAGCTGGTTGGCAAACGGGATTTGAAAGACGATTTGAAAACCGCCGCCAGCTCCCTTGTTTGTCCGGTTAACTATGTGCAAAGTGGCGATTTTAAACTGATAAAGTTGATCCATTGGGCCGACTTGGTGCACGGCCAAAATGCCTCGCCGGACATTGTCTTTCCTGCTTGTCTGTTCCGGAAAAAACTGGTGCTTACCATTCACAACTGGCGGCAGCGGAAACTTGGCGTTCATTCCATCTTGTGGGGCATAGGCGCGAAACTGGCACAGCGACGCTGGTATAATTCCAGATTTGTTTGGAATACTTGGGAACCGAAAAAAAAATTAGAAGGCAGTGACTGTGTTCCCACTGTATGCCGTTTCCCGCGAGCATGGTGTCCGCCTGCCGAGCGCAAAGGATTTCTTTTTATTGGCCGCTGGATCGAGAATAAAGGTATTGAAGAATTGATCATCGCCTACTCCCGCGCGCAACTTAATCCCTCCCTCTGGCCGCTTATATTAATCGGCGATGGACCGCTTCGATCCAAGATACAATCGCTGATTACCAGTTATGGAGTTCAAGGCATAAAAATGCCCGGATTCATAGATGATTTGGCCAAGGCCAAATGGCTGGCCTCGGCCCGCTGGCTGGTCGCCCCAGCCCGCACGCGCGAGGATTTGGGATTAACCCCCATCGAAGCCCGCAGTGTAGGCGTTCCCGTGATTGTCACCCGGGACGGTGGACTGCCGGAAGCGGGCGGCGAAGCGGCCTTGATTGTTGAGCCCGGAAACATTGAAGAACTGACTGATGCTTTAAAATGCGCAGTAACCATGAACGAAACGGAATATTGTGAACGTGCTGAACGAGGTCGGCAAACTTTGAAAGATTTTTTGCGTCCGATGGAATTCTACCGGAAATCTTACGCAGCGATCATTAAGGGATCGTAATCTTTTTTATTCCCATAAATGAGTTCTAGTTCTCTCGATCAACGCGCAAATATACGCCATGAAAATCATTCCGAGTGGATTGATACTTTTCGCGGTTTTGCGGCAATGTGGGTAATTCTGTATCACAGTCGCGTAGATTTATGGGTCGGGTTCCATGAAATCCGCAGCCAGCCCGGTGCCTATTCCACCTTGGAACGTTTATCGGCGTGGTTGTCCCTGCCTGCCGCCTGCGGAGGCAGTGCGGTCATGCTCTTCTTTTTGATCAGTGGATTCTGCGTGCATTTGCCTTATGCCGCCAACAGTCGCCCCATTAACATTAAGCACTACAGTCTTAGGCGTGCATTCCGTATATTGCCGCCTTATCTTTTTGCTGTAATTTTCACTTGCTCGCTTGAGTGGTTAGTATATCGTTTGGGAGGTGATTCACCGACTCCTTGGCATCAAGTTTTCAGAGTTGCCACGCTGAGTCAAAACTACGGTGAACACGCCGGACAACTTTTGACTAATGGATCGCTGTGGTCTCTGCCGGTCGAAGTTGAGTTATATGTTTCGTATTTAGTTTTCTTTTTTTTATTGAAGAAGATAGCTGGCCGGGTGACGGCGATGGTGATTTCAACGGTAAGCCTACTGGCAACCATCGGTTATTTGCATGGGATCAAGGATCTAGGCCAAAATTTCCTTTTTTTTTGGGCCGTTTGGTGTGCCGGCGCCCTGCTGGCCGAATGGTTCAAACGTGGGCGTATGCCTGAATTTAAAACGTGGAACTGGCTGAGCCTGATCATATTTTCGGCAAGCGCGATTTGGGGCGAAAGCCGCCAGTGGCCGCTTGCCATTTTGACTTACGTATGGGCCGCAGCTTATTTCCATGTGATATGGCTGGCGTTGCTGCATCCAGCCGCCCTTTACCGATTTCCGGATTGGTGTGTCCGGCTATTTGTCTGGCTTGGAACCATTTCTTATTCAGCCTATTTAATTCACGGACCTTTGTTCGCCCTGTATGGTTTTTTTTGGGTTCGTTATGCCGGGGCAAAGCCCGCCAGTTTTTTGGTGCCGCTATTATTTTCCGTTTCGATCTGGCCCGTTGCATGGCTGTTTTGGAAGTTTTGTGAACTGCCATTCCACCAACTCGCGCAACGCATGGTCAAGCGGGCGTCTACTTGAGCGACGATGTTGATGCAAAATAGTCGCCTGCTAAAATGCCGAAACATTTATTATTTTCCCATCCAACTGGCAATGCCAATGTTCGTGCTGCGTTGGTTGGACTATTTGCTGCCGATTTATTGGGCGAGTTTCATACTTCGATTGCATCTTATCCCGGTAACTTTTGGGATAAGCTTGGGAAAAATAAATGGGGTCAGGAATTAAAGCGCCGAAGCTACCTTGAAGCATTGCAACCCATCACCGTTCAGCACCCGGTGCGGGAATTAGTTAGGATGCTGGCCAACCGCCTTAAATTAAACCAACTGAGCCGCCACGAGACCGGTTTTTTTTGCATAGACAAAGTTTATCGGGCCCAAGATCAGGCCGTCGCGAAACGGCTGCGCAAATCAAAAGATAGATTTGATGGAGTTTATACCTATGAAGATGGTGCCCTGGAAACTTTGACGGCTGCGAAAGAGTTGCAAATTTCGCTGATTTATGAACTGCCCATCGCCTACTGGCATACTTTGCGGCAATTATTGACCGAAGAGGCGGAACGGTTGCCCGAGTGGAAACTGACTTTAGCCGGCGGAGTAAGCGATTCCGAAGCTAAGTTGATCCGCAAAACGAAAGAACTTGAACTGGCTGAACTGGTGATTTGTCCGAGCCATTTTGTGGCCCGTTCGCTTCCGGAAAATGCCCGAAAACAAAAAAAAATAATCATCGCCCCTTTTGGTTCGCCGCCAGCTTCACCCGTGAAAAGCATTGGTTCCGACGATGCAAAAAAAAAGTTGCGAGTATTGTTCGCGGGCTCAATGAGTCAGCGCAAAGGGTTGGGCGATTTGTTTGCCGCGATACGTTTATTGAAACGAAATGACATTGAGCTGGTCATCATGGGCACACCGCAGGCACCCATGGAATTTTATCGTCAGCAGTTTGGCGGATTTACTCACGAGTCCAATCGCCCGCACAACGCTGTGCTTGAATTGATGCGCAGTTGCGACGTGTTTTGCCTGCCGTCCATAGTCGAAGGACGTGCGCTGGTGATGCAAGAGGCCATGAGTCAAGGACTACCTCTTATCATCACTCCGAACACTGGTGGCGAAGACTTGATTGATGAGGGAGTAACCGGTTTTTTGGTTCCCATTCGCCGCGCCGATTTGATCGCCGAAAAAATTGCCTGGTTTGCCGGGAACCGTTCGGCGTTGCCCGACATGTCCCGCGCTGCGCAGATCAAGGCTGGTCAACTCTCTTGGGCGAGGTATGGCAAGACCATCGCCGATGCCATTATCGCCTTGAAACCGTCGCACTAGTTAGTTTCATGTCAGCCGGAAACGCCATAACTATCCCAATTCAGAGCCGCGTTAAAACAGCGCCGGCGCGCGGCGCTGCTTTTGGACAACCGCGGCGATTGATCCGTAACTTAATTTGGCTTTATATTTTTCTTTGGCTGATCGAAGGCGGCTTGCGGCGCTGGGTTCTGCCCGGGCTGGCCAGCCCGTTGCTCTTAATTCGCGATCCGGTGGTGATTGCCATCTATTGTCTTGCTATTGCCAATCGTTTATTTCCCGTAAATGGTTTCATTATTTGGGGTGTGATTCTGGGGGCACTCTCTTTTATCAATGCCATGTTGTTGGGCCATGGCAATCTCTTTGTTGCTCTCTATGGCGTGCGTTGTGATTTTTTGCATGTGCCGCTCATCTTCGTGATGCGAAAAGTGTTGCGCCGTAGAGATATTCTTGGGCTGGCCAAAGTCGCCGTCTGGGTGGCGGTCCCTTATACCGCTTTGCTGGTGGCACAATTTTATGAACCCCAGGACGCGTGGGTGAATCGCGGGGTGGGCGGCGACATGGAAGGTGCCGGGTTTAGCGGGGCGTTGGATCGTTTTCGGCCGCCGGGAACGTTTAGTTTCATTTCCGGACCGACTCAACTTTATCCACTATTTACCGCTTGCTGGTTCGCGCTCCTACTCGCACGCCAATTACCCGTTTGGACCATGATTGCCTCCGGCGGGGCTATCCTTGTATCCATTCCAATATCCATTAGTCGAATGCTGTTTTTCAGCGTATTAATTGTGGCCGTCGTTGGCGTCGGCGCAATGTTGGTGGGCGGCCGTTTTTCAATCAAACTATTTATCCAATTTGGACTGGTGGCGGTAATACTTTACCTGCTGGCCGGACAATCAGGTGTCTTCAAGGACGGCATGGAAGCATTCAGCGCCCGCTGGGAAACCGCGACCACCGATCAAGGTGGAGTTCGCGTGGCCATAGTTGACCGCGTGTTGGTGGATCTATTCGGATCTTTCAGCGGCGTTCGTTATTCAGGTCTCGGCACCGGTTTTTCAACCAACGTCGGACAAAAATCCCTTACTGCGGAAGTAGGCTTTGGTGCTTCCGAAAGTGAATGGGGACGGCTGCTTTATGATAACGGCTTTATTCTCGGCAGCTTTCTGGTTTGCTACCGCATAGCCTTGGTCGGCGCAATCATCTACTCTTCCATCCGCGCGTGGCGGCGGCGTTCGCCGATAAGTTTGGTTTTTACCGCCGCTTGTTTCATGATGGTGCTCAATGGTCCTTGGGGACAGGCCACCACGCTTGGTTCGGCCGTGATTGGCGGTGGACTGGCTATGGCGGCTGCATCTAAACGCAAAGTCCGCAGAAAAAAAACAGCCAAGATTTTAACGGCATAAACCAATTCAAATAATGCCGCCAAACAATAATATTTTGATTTACCGTCTAGGCAGCCTGGGAGACACGGTTATCGCATTACCATGCTTTCATCTTATTCGGAAAGCTTATCCGCAAAGCCGTATCACGATTTTGACCAACCAGCCGATTTCAGGAAAAGCCGCACCGGCAATGGCTATTTTGGAGAATAGCGGGCTCTGTGATGAAGCGCTAAGCTATCCCGTCGGAACTCGCAGTGCGCGTGAGCTGGCTTTGGTTCACCAAGCTATCAAGGCCATGCAGCCACAAGTGCTCATTAACTTGACGGCCGGTCGGGGCTGGCTTAAAAGCCTGCGGGACTATTTGTTTTTTCGTTCCTGCGGAGTGAAGAACGTTATCGGCACGCCCTGGCGGCGACGCGATTTGCATGTTCAACAAATCCAGCCAGGTATGTTTGAACCTGAGTCGCAGCGGCTGGCCGCCCGCTTGAATTCATTAGGTGCCATCAATCTAGCCGATCCATCATTGTGGGATTTAAGACTGACACAAGCCGAACGGAGTCAAGCTGCACATTTGTTGCCTTCCACTCAAAAATATTTTCTCGCCGTTAGCGTCGGCACTAAACTACCGGTGAAAGACTGGGGTGAAGAAAATTGGGGAAGGCTTCTCAAACTGCTTACGAAAGAAATACCGCAAGCAACTCTGGTGTTGCTTGGAGCACTAGATGAATGGGAACGCAGCGAAAAACTTAGTCAGGTCTGGAACGGGGAAAAAATAAACCTATGCGGAAAGACGTCGCCCCGTGTTTCGGCAGCCATTTTGGAATGCTGCCAGTTATTTATCGGCCATGATTCTGGACCAATGCACTTGGCCGCTACGGTTGGCGTGCCGACCTTGGGTTTGTTCTCCTGGATCAATCCACCCGGGCAATGGTTTCCGGGACATCGCAATTGGAAATTCATCAAGATACTCTATCCGCCCTTGCCCTCCGGCGGTTGGCAAGTTAATCTTCAGATGAAACAAGGCCCGGCGGAAGGAATACGGCTATTACTACCTGAAGAGGTATTTAAAGCCGCGATGGAGTTGTGGCGGTCGAATTTAGATTCTACCCCATCTGATTTGAATAATCATTCGGCCCAAACTACGATCAAATGAAACTGCTTCACGTCATCGGAAGCATGAACCCTTGCACTGGCGGCCCGTGTCAAACCATTCATAACTTTGCGCCCCGCTTCATCGAGCAAGGTAATACGCTAGAAGTAGTTTGTTTGGATGATCCTAAATCCGACTATCTTACCGGAGAAAATTTTACTGTTCATGCCGTAGGTCAAGGACGCGGATCGTGGAACTATCATCCCGCGTTGTTACCTTGGTTGGAAAATAACTTGCCACGGTTTGACGCGGTCGTTCTAAATGGTTTATGGCAGTATCAAGGCTATGCATTGTGGCAAGCAGCCAGAAAATCCCGAATGCCACCTTATTATATTTTTCCGCACGGGATGTTGGATCCCTGGTTTCAGAAGATTTCCGTTCGTCCGTTGAAAACATTGCGCAATTGGATTTTTTGGAAACTTATCCAGCATCGGATAGTCCATGATGCCGCCGGCCTCTTATTCACGTGCGAAGAAGAGTGCCGTTTGGCCCGACAGCCATTTCGGCCGTATGCGCCCAAGCAGGAAAATGTCGTCGGACTGGGAGTGCCAGAACCGCCCGAATACGATGTCCGCATGAAAGCGGCATTTTCTAAGAAATGTCCCCATTTAATCGGGAAAAAATTTGTTCTTTTTATCGGCCGCATTCATCCAAAAAAAGGCGTCGATCTGTTGATCAAAGCTTACTCAGCGATAAGTCTCTCGCTTGGTAACTTACCACTCCCCAGCTTGCTTATTGCCGGGCCCGGTTTGGAAACTGCCTACGGCCAAGCCATGCAGAAACTGGCGGCGGAAACCTGTCCGGCTAATTCCGTATTTTTTCCCGGCATGTTGGCTGGCGACGCCAAATGGGGCGCGATCTATCATTGTGAAGCTTCCATCTTGCCTAGCCATCAGGAAAACTTTGGGATAACGGTGGTCGAAACTCTCGCCTGCGGCCGACCGGTTCTGATTTCCGATCAAGTCAACATCTGGCGGGAAATAAAAGATTCCCAGGCGGCGCTGGTGGAAAGCGATTCCATGGCTGGAACCATCCGCCTCTTGTCAGGTTGGATAAATCTTAGCGAAGAGGCCAAATCCCAAATGACCTCAAACGCCAGACTTTGTTTTCAACGTTTTTTCAGCACCGAAAGCGCAATTTTTAAATTAACCACAGCTTTAGCTTCGCCTACAAATCGCCGATGACATGACGATGAGTGCTAAACCTGATAACAGTGCTTTTTTTCGGCAGATACTTGGCATCCGCTTCTTTATTGGCAGCGCCGAGGAGGCCGTAAAAATTGGATTGCGGGGAGGTTTGGTGGTTGTGCCGGCGGCTCCAGCATTGGTCGAACTCCAAACCAATGAATCCTACCGCGAAGCCCTCTTTAACGCCGATCTGGCGATCACGGACAGCGGATTGATGGTCTTGGTATGGCAACTATTGACTGGGAAAAAAATTGCCCGGGTTTCCGGTCTGAAGTATCTCAAGCTGCTTTTTGAAATGCGGGCGTTGCAGCCGTGTGAATCCGTGCTGTGGATTATGCCCAACGCGACGGCGCGGGACCAGAATCTTGCCTGGCTGCAGAAGCAAGGATATGATTTTACTGAGAACGATTGTTATCTCGCACCGAATTATCTAGGTGGCCGGATCATAGATGATGCATTGGTTGCCATGGTAAGTCAGCGTAAACCAAAAAATATCGTAGTATGCCTCGGTGGCGGCACGCAGGAAAGGTTGGGGCTGATGTTGAAGCGCGAGTGTTCCTTCAAGCCCGGCATCCATTGCATCGGTGCCGCGATTGGTTTTCTGACCGGCAATCAGGTGCATATTCCTACTTGGGCCGACAGATTTTATCTTGGCTGGCTGTTTCGCTGTCTATCAGAACCCCGCAAGTTTGTGCCGCGTTACTGGAAAGCCTGCAAACTGGTGCCCATGATGATTCGCTATCGCGAAAATCCGCCAAAATTAATTTCGTCTTAAATTGAAAAGATGAACACCTCCGCCAGCTTCCAGATAACTTTGTAACTATGGGTTTATTCAGCGCGCATTCTCCCGACAGTGATGATCCATTGCTGCGTCCAATCTATGGTTGGCAAGCCCGTGCCAAACGACTTATCTGGGTATTGACCTGGATGTTTCTATTCCGACCGACACCGCCGCCTTTGCATAACTGGCGTTGCTTCCTGCTCCGGCTCTTCGGCGCAAAACTAGGAAAAATAAACTTCATTTATCCGAGTGCAAAAATCTGGGCACCTTGGCTGCTGGAAACCGGCGACTTGGTTACGCTCGGCCGCGGTGCGGAAATTTATAATCCCGGGGGGGTGTCGCTGGGGCATCGGACCATCATTTCACAAGATGCCTATCTTTGCGGTGCAACGCATGATTATCAGACCCCAGAATTCACCTATATTACCAAGTTAATTCGCACTGAGGCGCAGGTGTGGATTTGCGCCCGCGCCATCGTGCTGCCAGGCGTCCACTGTGGCGCAGGCAGTGTATTGGGTGCCGGCTCCGTGGCCACACGAAATCTTGAAGAGTGGACGGTTTATGCCGGCAATCCTGCCGTGGCAGTGCGGCAGCGAACGCGCTTTGAAATGCACGTCCAAAAGACCGGCAAGCCGCAAGGGTAGTTGACTATGCGTATAGCCTTGGAAATAGCGGAGCAGGAGAGTTACGACCTATGCATTGTGGGCGCGGGTCCAGCCGGCCTCATTCTGGCATTGGAATATCAAAAGCTTCAACCAAGCCATCGGGTTTTGTTGATCGAATATGGCGTTGACTGCCGCAACTCCAAAAATCGCTTGGATGACTCTATCAACATTGTTGAGCCGAAAAATCATCATTTGCCCTACGAATGCACCAACAAAGGATTAGGCGGAAGTTCGGCCAGCTGGGGCGGACGCTGCGTGATGTATGATGAGATAGATTTCATGCCCCGGAGCATACTTGATGGTCAATGCACTTGGAACATCGCCCTTTTGCATGAATCAAAGAAATTTGCCGGCCCGGCGGCCGCATATTTTGAATGTGGCGAGGCGAAGTTTAATTTGGAAGAAATCCCAGACTATGCCAGTTCGCGCATCGCGGAAAATTTTCAAGATGGCGAAGTGACGGATTCAATCATCGAACGCTATAGCATGCCCACGCGTTTTGGCGAACGCTATCGCGCGGAGCTTGAATCATCCACAACCATTCATTTGCTGGCCGGCTGGGAAGTTTTTTTGTTGGAAACGGCAACTTCGGATGGAACTATTTCTACGGTTTGCATTCGCGATGAGTCCCGGATGCGCACCGGCAAGATCAAAACCCGTAAAGTCGTTCTTGCCGCCGGCGCGCAGGAAACCACGCGGCTGCTGCTCAGAAATAAGCAGGTTTTCACAAAACGCGGCGGCCAGCCTGAGGCGCTGGGAAAGTATTATCAAGGACATGTTTCTGGAAAAATTGCCAGCGTGCGTTTTTATGGCGATCCAAAAAAAACACATTATGGTTTTATACGCACTTGCGAAGGCGTCTATCTGCGCCGCCGCCTTCAGTTATCCACCGAGGCCTTGTTAAAAAACAACCTGCTAAACACGGCGCTGTGGCTGGATAATCCGCTCTATGTAGATCCCCGACATCGCAACGGCGCGATGTCATTCATGTATCTGGCGATGATCACGCCCATCCTTGGAAAGCGACTGGCCCCCCCGGCTATCGCCCAATCTATCACCAAGGGCAAGGTCGCCGGTATCCCGCAACATTTAAGAAATATTCTCAAAGATTTTCCCAAATCACTGGCCATACCGGCTACGACTTTTTACTCGCGTTATTGCATCAAACGCAAATTACCGGGTGTATTTCTTTATAGTCCGCTAAACATTTATGCCTTGCATTTTCACTCGGAGCAGGTTCCCGTTCCTGAAAATCGCATGGAGCTAAGTGCTGACGGAGAAACGCTTGACATCCACTATAAATATACGGAACTGGACGTTGAGTCGATTATTCGCACGCATGAGCTGTTGGACCAATGGCTGCGACAATGCAACTGCGGCGAGTTGACTTATTGGTATCCTAAAAATGAACTGTCGGCGGCAATCCATTCCATGTCAATCGATGGTCTGCATCAGGTCGGCACGACTCGTATCGCCGCAACGGCCGATGCTGGCGTGGTTGATGATAATTTAAAAGTCTGGGGAACTTCCAATCTTTATGTTTGCAGCAGTTCAGTCTTTCCGACTTCCGGCCAGGCCAACCCGACTTTCCTTTTAGGAGTGTTTGCCGTGCGCCTGGCCCATCAGCTTTCAGCGGATGCGTCGCGCTAAACCATTTACATTTCGACAAAATGATTTCCGTCATCATTCTTACCAAAAACGAGCAAAATGATCTTCCGCGATGTTTGACGGCGCTGCGTTGGTGTGACGACGTGCATGTGGTGGACTCCGGCAGTTCGGATCAGACCATCAGCCTCGCGCGCACGTTCGGCGCCCGCATTTACGAAAACGCCTTTGTGTCTTTTGGCGACCAGCGAAATTGGTCTTTGGATCATTGTGCTATCAAATATCCGTGGATACTCTTTCTCGACGCCGACGAAGTGGCGAATGAAGAATTCGTCAAAGCCATCTCCCAAGCGGTGGCCGAAGCGCCTGCCAACATTGCAGGTTTTTATTGTTGCTGGAAATTGATCTACGAAGAACGCTGGCTCAAGCGCTGCGATTCTTTTCCGAAATGGCAATTCCGTCTGATGCGCCAGGGTCACGCTCGATTCACCGATTTCGGGCATGGACAAAAAGAAGCGGATCTGCAAGGGTCCATTGAATACCTCCGCGTCCCATATGATCACTATGGTTTGAGTAAAGGTATCGGCCCGTGGCTGGACCGGCACAATCGGTATGCGACGCTGGAGGCGGCGGTTCGGCTATCCGCACCAATCGTCTGGCGCGATGTTTTTTCCCGCCACGGCTCCAAACGCAACAAGGCTTTGAAGCCGATCGTCAGCCGAATGCCTGGTTGGCCTTTGATAAGGTTCCTGATCACTTATGTTCTATGCTTGGGTTTTTTGGAAGGCCGACCAGGCTTTGTCTATTGCGCGAATCTGGCTTATTACGAATTTTTGATCCGGATAAAAATGCGCGAGGAAAAAGCAACGCGGTCAAAAGAGAAATGAATTTACCCTGCTTAGCTTTGCTTCCGCCAGTTATAAGAAACAACGTAAATGTTTTGACCGACTTTTAACGGTTCCAGCCAATCTGCCATGTCTGCACCAACCAATAATCACCTAAAATATCAGGCCTATGTTGACGGCCTACGCGCGGTGGCTGTTCTCTCGGTGATTTTCTACCACGCCGACCTCGGTTTTAGCGGAGGTTACGTGGGAGTCGATGTGTTCTTCGTCATCTCCGGTTATCTTATCACCGGACTGATTCTAAAGGAACTCGAGGGCGGACACTTTTACATTACTGAATTTTGGGAACGCCGGGTCCGGCGTATATTTCCGGCATTGGCAGTGGTTGTCCTCATCACCCTTGTCGCCGGCTGGTTCTTGTATTTTCCGTCAGACTTTAAGGAGCTCGGCCAATCGGTGCTTGCCCAAGCATTACTGGTGTCCAATATTTATTTCTACGAAGCTGCTGGTTATTTCGCCCAAGGCGTCGAAGTCAAACCGCTGCTCCATACTTGGTCCTTGGCGGTTGAGGAACAATTCTATCTATTTTTTCCGTTCCTGCTCATTGTTTTCAAACGCTTTTCAAAACATTCCATAATCCCCGCCATCTTTCTGCTTTGTGGAGGCTCTTTCATCCTTAGTGTTTACTGTAGCTACACTCACCCGCGGGCCAATTTTTATCTGTTGCCTACCCGGGCGTGGGAACTTTCCATCGGCTCATTTCTTGCCGCCGTTGATTTGCGGCGAACCGCTATCCGCTGGCTGGCGGAGTCGATAAGTTGGATTGGTTTGCTCGCAGTTTTGTTCGCGATTTTCTGTTACGACCGCGAGACTCGATTTCCCGGTGTCGCCGCCATTCTGCCCTGTGTTGGTGCGGCCATGGTCATTTGGTCGAATAACGTCACGCTGACCTCCGTCGGAAAACTGCTGGCCATCCGCCCCATCGTCTTCATTGGTTTGATTTCCTACTCGCTTTATCTTTGGCATTGGCCAGTATTGGTCTTCTTCAAATATTGGGCTGTCGCACCGCTGCCGCCAAGCCAACGATTTCTGCTGCTATTAATTAGCTTGGTTATAGCCGTCTTGTCCTGGAAGTTTGTCGAGACCCCATTTCGCAGACGCGCGCTTCTGGAAAGACGGTCGCATATCTTTGCATTTTTCGGGCTGACCACGGCGGTAATGTGCCTCGCCGGGCTCGTCATATTTAGGTTAGACGGAGCACCTTCAAGGATACCTGCTGCGGCATTGCAATACCTTCAAGGAAATCCTGTTGTTGAAGGCGACAATAATTCCACTTCCAGCCGCGTGTTGACATTAATGGACGCACAGAATGGAAACTTTAATTTTTTTGGCACAACCAATCCAGGTCAACCGATAGACTTATTAGTGTGGGGCGACAGTCATGCGCAAGTTGAAATACCGATGCTGGACGCGCTTTGCAAGGAGCATTCCGTTCGTGCGGTGGCGGCCACCCACTCACAAACTGCGCCATTAGTCGGCTATGAAAGTCGGGGCGTTTGGAGCTTGAACCGAGATAGTTTGGCGTTCAATGATGCCGTGGTTGAATTTGTTCAAAGCAAACATATCAGCAATGTGATTATCATTGCACGGTGGGATTACTATATTACTGAAGACAAGGGAACCGATCGACTACATCGTGGCATTATGGCAACGATCGAAGCGTTGCAGAATTCGGGCGCCAAAATTTGGATCATGCGACAGGTTCCAAAATATTCCTGGAATGTTCCAAAGGCGCTGGCTTCCGCTGTCTTGCACGGTCATGATCCCGAGCAGCTTGGGCGACCGGTTGCCCAACAGCGCATTGAAATGCAGATTCAAAATCCGATTTTTGAAGGCATCAGTTCTTCCAATGTTACAATCCTCGATCCGACGGACTTTTTTGTAGATGCCTCCGGTCGTTGCCGGGTAGCGAAGGACGGTAAATCGTTATATTTTGACACGGATCATGTTAATCTCGCTGGAGCTTTCATGCTGCGTCCGCTCTTTGAGCCGATCTTTAATGAAGACAAGAAAAATTCGTCGCCCCGTTTAAATAAAGATTTCAAACTGTAAAAGTTATCGGAAATCGGACTAGATATGAGTGAATGTCTTATACTCGGTGGGAGTGGTTATATCGGCTTCAACTGGGCGAAGCGTTTGGCCGGCAAAAAACAATATTTTGACCGGATTGTGCTTGCGGATATCCGCCCGCCCAATCAGCCGGTTCCGGCGGGTTGTGAATTCATCAAACAGGATGTCCGCCAGCGCTGGCAAGCAACTAATCTGAAGCCAGAATGGATATTTAATTTTGCCGCCGTGCACCGCGAACCTGGCCACGTGCGGGCGGAATATTTTGACACCAATCTTGCCGGCGCAAAAAATGTATGCGCTTTTGCCGAAAATGTGGGATGTAAAAACATATTATTTACCAGTAGCATTGCGATCTATGGTGCTTTAGATCGTCCAGCTTCTGAAAATTCGCTGCCTTATCCCACCACGCCTTATGGCATCAGCAAGCTCTGCGCGGAATTGATCCATAAGGGATGGCGGCGAAGTAGCGCCGGTCAGCGGCTTTGTATCTGCCGTCCCGGTGTGATTTATGGTCCCGGTGATCCCGGTAACATCCTGCGAATGATCCGCGCCATCCGCAAAGGATATTTTGTTTTTCCGGGCAGCAAAGATTTGCGGAAAAGTTATGGCTACATTGAAGGTTTGCTAGACAGCTTTGAGTTCGTGATGGCCAGTAAAGAAGATCAATTGATTTATAACTATGTCGAGCGGGAGACGGAAACCTTGGGCAGCTTGGTCCGTATTGTCCAGGCGCAGCTTGGCACTAGGACGCCGACGTTTACGGCGCCACGGCCATTGCTGGAAGCCGTTGCGGTGCTCGCGCAAATCGCTACTGGCGGCCGGAGCCCGTTGCATCCGGTCCGCGTCCGCAAAACCGCTTCGTCCACGCACATTATTCCCGAATCACTTTTAAAAATGGGGTTTCCGTTTCGTTTTGATTTTGCGGCCTCGCTCCGGGACTGGGCAAAAAAATCGCCGGAAGATTTCGCCTGAGGAATACCTGCCCATCGGCAATTCTTTTTTAAACTAGCAATTCACGCATGGTTTTTAATCAACCATGGAAAATAACACCAAAATGAGCTTGTATTCGATCAGGCTAGGAGTTTTATTTAGCTGTGATGAGGGTTGAATTTCAAGTCGTTTTTTATGAGTATTTGTCAAATGGCTGCGCGAATGGCAAGCGGCAATACTGCTTCTGCCAAATCCTCCCATGCGGCCTGCCCCAGAAGCGATGGTTTGGTGGTAGTGGCATCACAATTATCTAAATCTTTCGGATTAAAGCATTAAATTTACTATGGACGAGGAAGACGAAGATTCACCAGCTCATCAATCCGGCGGCGCTTTCGCGACGATTTTTTTCAATCAGCTTCATCTCTATAAGCGGTTGCTGCTGCGCTACTGGTGGATACTTTTACTGGCCATTGGCCTGAGCGAGGGGATTCAGTGGACAATGCTTCGGCACGTGCCGCCAGCATTTGTATCCGTGGGCAAGATGATTGTCAATGTGAAGCTATCCATCCCCAACGCCAATGTCTATTCGGAAGAATTGGTCTATTTTTTCGGCACCCAGGTGGCGCTGATGCAGAGCGATTCAGTCATTAACCGGGTAAATCTCCAGTTACAATCAACGCATCCGGAACTGCATCCGGAACCGGTTAGCATCGATGTAACGCTTTCGCCCAAAACCAGCATCTTCAACCTGCGTGCGGTGGGCCGGGATCCGAAATACACGCAGGCTTATTTGAACGCGACGATGGATGAATACATTAAGTTAAAAAAGGACCTGCTGGCCAATGCCACGATCGCCACGCAATCAGGACTGGAGGAGGAACTAAAGCAGCTGGCTGGTGAACTCCAGAAGAGCAAGGATGATTTGATAAACTTTCAAGCCAGTAATAGTGTCGTTTTTTTGCAACAGAACGGAGGCAACAACGCCGCTGACTATCTCGTCACCTTAAACCGGCAGTTAGCCGAACGCAATTCGGAACTGTTGCTGCTTAAAACGCTCACGCTGGATCAAAATCTGGAGAGACTTCAAGGCATTTTGACGCAACAAAGCAGTTCATCGCAATCCAATGTTATCGCGCAGCAGAATGCCATCGCTGGCCCTTCATCTAATCCGGCGCATGACTCCAAAAATGATCCATCACTAGCAATCACGCCCTACAATTTAGGTGGCTTTGAGAACGCCTATTTGCAGGCAAAGCAGCAGATCATACTCTTGAAAGCCCGTCGCGATGAGCTGGGCAAATTTTTGGATCCGGACGCAAATGACATGTTAGAGTTGGATGCAGAAATCACGCATCAACAGAAGCTCTTGGAAATCTACAAACAACAAAGCCAGGAACAGTTGGAAAATCGCCAGCATACCCTCGAATTGCAAGTGCAAGACTTGGAAAACCAAGTCAAGATATGGGAGTCTAAGGCGCTGGAAGTGAGCAAAAAACTTTCCGATTTCGAGTCGCTCAAGGAAAATCATCAGCGGCTACAGACGATGTATGATCAAATGCAGGCCAATTCTCAGACGCTTGATGTGAACAAGGGCATCGGACAGGAAAGTGTGACCGTTCTGGAACCCGCCTCCCCGTCGATGCCGGTGCTGCCCAACATTGTCAAACAATATATCATGGCAGGCCTAATAGGTCTGGTGCTGGGCATCGCCATATTGGTGCTGATCGGTCTTTTGAACGACCGGCCAAACACGATTTCTGATTTGGAACAATTATTTGATCTCCCCGTGCTGGGACAAATTCCTTTAATAAAGGCAAAGGGTAAAGAAGGAGTGACTATACTCCAAACGGATGACCAGCGTTATCCGTTGGTTGAATCTTACCGTAGTCTGCGGTCTGCCTTCCTTTATAAGGATTCACTGAAAGGCTCGCCGGGAGTCCAGCCCAAAAGCATCGTCATCAGCAGTGCCGTTCCGGATGATGGTAAGTCAATGACCGCCGCCAACTTTGCAATCACGCTGGCACAGGCCGGTGCCAAAGTGCTGTTGATAGATGCCGATTTTAGACGCGGGGTCTTGAACAAACATTTCTCGGTAGCCGCCAGCCCGGGACTGGCGGAGGTGCTCGCCGGCCAAACCGCCTGGCCCGATGCCGTGGTCCAAACCTTTATCCCTAATCTCTCGCTTTTGCCTTGCGGAAACCCGCCGCGGCGATCGGGCAATCTGTTTGCCATGGCCGGCAAGTTTTACGCGGACATGGCGGGGCATTACGACTATTATATTTTTGATACTGCGCCGGTGATGATCGCCGACGATGTTTTGAGTTTGGCGCCTCATGCGGATGGTCTCATCATGGTTGTCCGGTCAGGCTTTACTTCGGGGCGCGTGGCTAAATCCGCACTGCATTCATTGCAATTGCGCCGGGTGAACGTGCTTGGCTTGGTATTCAATGCCGTTCACCCGAAAACCAGTGACTACTATTACTACCGTTCCAAAGAATATTATCCGGAACAATCTACGACTACCTAGGATAGAGTCTGACGCAATTAAGCTATGGCGTTCGCAAGATATAAAACCTTTGCGGTGAAACGGGGCTCACCGCGTTGGTGACCGTCACGATGAAATTTCCGTTGGATCCAGCAATATTCGACGCCATCTCAGTCCACTGGTTCAAAGGCTGCGTCAGATTGGTGCTCATTAAGACGGAGTAGGTCATCCCTGCTAGGCCACTGCCTACAGATAGGTTCAAATTAGCTCCGACCAAGCTGATATCATTGATGCGTGGATAAGTAGGCGTCGCGCCTTCCAAGCCGTTGGCATACAGCGTATCGATTTCACCAACGGCCAAGGGGCGGTTATACATTCGCACCCCGTTTTCTCCACCTAAAAACGGCAAGCCATTCCCGGCACCGGTGGATAATTGCTCTCCGAGAGCAAAAGGCAGGTCGCCGCCGGAATAAGCTGCTGAAAAAATTCCCGCGCCGTTATCGGCATTATCTATTCGATTACCATCCAGATAAATCTGGATTGAGCTGTTGCTGCTTCCCCCCGACCAAGTAAACGCGACAAAATGCCAGCCACCTGACAAGCTGGCGGTGGTCATTCGTCCGATATAATTCACCTCCGCATCTTGAATCACTTTAGCAGTTAGCGTGTTTGACGATGCATAAAATTGAAAATAGGCGTGGTTTGCCGAACTAGGATAATTGCCATAACAAGCTGCCACTGAACTATTCGTTAACGGGGTCATCATGTTAATCCAAGCTGTAACGGTTAGTCCGGCCTGCGGCCATATTTGCGGCGAGCTATAACCCAAGGTTGGCATATTTCCGTTCCAATAGACGGCGCCGTTGCCAAAAAAGGGAGGTCCGACCAGTGTCAGATTATTTTCCGACCAAGTGTCCACGCCATCCGCGTTGAGCGGATAATGCAACACAAGCCCATTCGTAATGTCGGTGGTTACAGGTCTGTAACTCACCGGGGCGTCATCCAAAAAAATTGATTGGATGACCGCATTGCTGCCATCTACGCCATTGGCCCACAAGGTAATTCCGCCTTGGAACAAGAATTGGAAGACATGGGAGAGGCCAAAAGGCTCATTCACCGAGTATTGAGCCGTGCTGCCATTGGTAGAGGTAATTCCCAGACTAAATTTTCTTGCCAAGGTGACGGTTTGTGAAGACTCCTGTGATGTATCAGGTTCGGCTGGGCTGACGACGGTGAGGAAATGATAGTTGGTGTCCGTTATGCTAATCGTGATGGTTCCGGCTGACGCAGCCAACAGTCCGTTGTTGGTGGTTAGGTTGCCGTTCACATTATACTGACGTTCCAAACCGCCCACGTCTATCCAGCCCGATCCATATGCGAGCGGGAAGGCAGGTATCAAATTTGACAAACTGGTGGCCGGCCCTTCATCGTCAATGATGATATAGCCTTGTGTGCCCAGACTTTCATTTTGCAGGTCGCCGTAACCATAATCGTCCAGCTCGCGGGGATTCAACAAACCGGTCAAATGCTCCGCGCCGGTCCAGCTAGGCTGGCCAGCGGCGGGAGCATTTGAATTTAAATCTATCACCGGTGTCGCTAATCCCCCCTCCGCCATTTGCCCGGCACAGAGGGCCGACTGAGTGCTGTCAAAGGGACGGGCGACGACCTGTTCAGAAGGGATGCCCTCAACACCGCTGATGATTGCCGAGACGGCAAAGTAATAAGCCTGACCGTTGGTTAGTCCACCGACAACATAATCAAGGTTCGAAGTGGTGACGGCGAAGCAGTTGTAAGGTCCACCGTTCATCAGGGAATAACGTATATTGTAAGTGGTTGCCGCGGCGACAGGGAGCCAGGATAGTTCCACCGACTGATTGCCGTTTTTGGCCGTGAGTGCGGTGGGAAAAGTGACCGGCGGATTGGTCAGCATGATGGTGGTGCCCAGGGGTCCGGAACCGCATAGTTCCTGAATATTGCGGGCATTGACAATGTGCCAGCGCTGGGGTCCATGGCCGCTCTCGTCATTCACCCACAGGTAATAGTCACAGTTAGCAGTCTTAACCCAAGTGGGAGAATATCCGTTGCCGGCAAAGCCGGGCAAAGCTCCTTCTAATGCATCATGGCCCACATTTGCTTCCCCGAACTGACCAACAAACAAACCATCGTCATAGAAATGCATGGATTGGCCGGCTTGACCTGCATGACGGAAGAATTCGCCATGATAGCCATAAAAAACATTGCGATCAATGGCCTGCAAAGTATTGCCGCCATATTGAACTCCATTGGAGATTTCGTAAGTGCCGAGGCCATCCATGTAATTGATCGACGGACTGGCTTTCCAAAGCCAGTTGTTTCCGCCAACGCGGATGCCGCCTAGGTGATAGCCTTCGTTGAGGTCTTGGTTAAATGTAATAAGTATATTGTTGGTGCTGATAGTGGTGCGAATATTGCCTTGTTCCTTACCTTGCGGAAAAGGATCGGTGCTGCCTTCAGGTGCCGAGGCAATGAGGGTCTCGGGATTCCAAATTGGGTTGTTGTTGGCATCAAAACCATTTAAAGAGGCTCCATACCAAGTAGCCGAGCCGGGACTTGAGCGCCGAGCAGAACCATCCGGGCCGAGAGAAATCCAACAGGTCTCGTTGCTAAATGCTGGATTAATGCCAGTGAAGCGAAGCTGATTGGTGGCCAATTCACACAGTTCGGTGAAAACAAAATTATTGCTCGTTTTGTAAGTGTAATTGTTAATCAAGGCATACGTTCGACCATTGGTGAAAGTCGTCACGTCATAGATGCCTTGATCGTAACCTCCCTGATCAGTTGTATAATAAACGGGCGCAACGTTCGCCTTCCAATTATTTACCAAGGTCCAAGCCTGGGCCAGGGGCTTGGTATAATCCACGTTGAATTCCAGAAATTGATTGAAGACACGGGAAGGATTGTTTTGATCCACGCTGGCATTGTAGGAATGCGGTTGATACATGATCTGATCGAGATAGTTGCAGGTGGCCGAGAAATGCAAGGCCCGATGATTGCCGCCATCGCCTACCCAGAATGTGCCGTCTGATTCGAAACTTAAGAACGTGTCATCGATCTCACCATTAAAAAACCAGAACTTATTGGTTTGGACGGCGACGCCGTTTGTGGCATAACCACCGCCAAGGCCATAGGTCCAAAGGCTATTGCCCGCATTATCAAATGCCTTGACCTGCTGGCTGCTGCCCCCATCGGCCACAAGAACAAAATTTGAATTTGTAGGATTAACGGCGACCGCCATCGGTTGGTTGAAATTTCCCAAGTTTAAAGCTAGTGTCGGATTGACCGTGAGATTAGTGAAGCACATAACGGCATTGCCTGAAACAACCCATAGGCTGCCGTCGGAGGAAAAACACATGCGGCCTGGCGAAGTGACGCTGATGCTATTGAGCGTTGCTCCCGACAATTTGTCCAACAGATAGACGCGATTATCCGTCGCGACCGCCGCCGCCAACAGATTGCCGCTTAGCTGCACCGCCAACCCGCTAAGACTGGGCTGGGTGCCAACATAAATACCTGGAAAAATGGGATTCGAACCATTTTTAATCATTGTTCCGCCGCCAAAGTTCGCAGAAGTGTTATCGGCTACGTTAAAAGCGACTATGCATCCGGGCGTAAGCGGACCGCCGGTCGGACTATAAGTGGCGGCCGCACCAAAATAAACCCAGTGACCATCGGTCACCGTCCAACTCCAAGTTAAGTCATAAATGTTAGCCGTGTTTCCATATAGGTTGGTCGCAGCCGCCTCAGGTCCCCATTTCGAATTGACACGTTGCGGGTTGGTGGTTGAAAAACTGCGAAAGTCATAATTGCCTTCGTTGTAGCCGGAGACATAGAAGCCATTGGTTCCATTCATAGTCATGTCTTGAATGGGCCAGTATCCGGTATGAACGGTAGGGCCAGATAGTGCATCGGAGGTGTTGCCGATGGCACCATCCCAAACATATTCGGTATTATGTTGCAGGACTCGAATTTGATAGAGTCCGGCGGCGACAGCATTCGTGCTGTCATCCAAACCATCCCAGATGGCGGTGTAGGTGCCGGCAGAGTAACGCACCTTGCTCCAGAGTGTGCGGATTAGAGTGCCATCCGGCGCAAAAACTCCCGCGCTCGTTTTGCAGGGCTCATCCAATGTGAACTGAAAGGTTGAACTGGTCGCCAGTAACACCATCGGTGCGAAAAGCAACGCCGCAAGCACCAGGCAGCGCACTTTTTGGAACCATAATTGTTTGGTAAATTTCAAAATGAATTAAAATTAAATACTGGAAGTATCACGTGTTGCGAAATATGCAGCTTTCCCGAAAAAACCGGAGCTAGCCATCTTGACCAAGTGATCGCGTCAGTTGCCTCCAAGCAATTTTTTTCTTTCGACTGTTTAACAATCCTCTGAACATCCACGCGGTTTCCAATTTAAGCCGCCACAAATCGTTCCTGCAACCAATATAAATAATTTTAATCCCGCGCATAAAGTTGTCAACAGGAATTAGAAAAATCGTAAGCAGCCTTTTTTACGCAGTTATCTTAGATGTGATTTTTTGATTTGAATCAAAAAGTCCTTGAGAGCTTAAAAAGCACGGACAGTGTCGGAAAATTTTACACAACGACTGGCGAATAACCAGTCAATTCGCTTTTCTAAAATATATTTATGGTTTAAGTCGTTTTAATAAAGTAGCTTGTCAATATGGATCAAAACAGCCGAGAATCTGGTCTGCATTTTCCTTTTTTGTTACGTCCAAAAGCGAAGGTGGTGCTTGCGCCATGCATAGCTTTTCGTTAATATATCGCTGTTTGTTTGAAAAGTATAAAAACCTTCCATGAAAACGTTGTATAAAAAATCAGTCGGGGGAACTTGGGTCGGCATGGGAATTCTGGCAACGGCCATTAATTTACATGCGCAAGTGATCAGTTGGGACATTGGCGACAACAACATTATCACCGGCGGCAGCCAATTCGCCGGCATCGTCAGCGAAGCTTATTGGAACAACACCTATTCCGAAAATGGTAATGCTACCGGTTCTACGGTAGTGAATCAGAATTTGACCGATAGTTCGGGGGCCACCACGGCAGTGTCTGTGACCCAGCTTGCTTCCCAAAATAGTTATAACTATTGGGCGATCAATTTTACCACCCCGGGCCAGGACGCCGATGGCACATACAATCGCAATCTGCTCAATGGCTATCAAAATGACGGAGCGACTGTCGCCCCATATACTTCCGGCATCACCATCAGCAATATTAACTTCACAAAATTCGACTTGTATGTCTATTTTTCCTCGGATACGGCCGGGCGAATTGGCAATGTGACCGATGGCGCCACAACTTACTTTTTCACGACCATTGGTCCTGCAGAAACCTCGGGTGCCAATGCGCTCTTCACGCAGACCACTGAAACCAGCAGTCTCAATAATCCCGCTGCGGATTACGCCGTTTTCAGAGGATTGACGGACAACACTGAAAGCATTTACGTGACCGTGCCTGGCTTTGGTGGAATAGCCGGTTTTCAGATTGTTCCAACTCCTGAACCAAGTTCGCTCGCGCTGGCCGGCGTCGGGTTGGCATTGGTGGGCTTGCGACGTTTTGGGCGTGGACGTTAGACTGTGAACCAATCGCTCCATTTTGGGGCCAGAACAGTAAAATATTTAGGTAGATTTCGGGATAAGCTTTCAAACCGATTTGCAAAAAATCGGTGTTTTTTTTTAAAATTTAGCTTGGGTTTTTATTAATAGAATCCTGCTTTTTAATTTAATTCGTTCACCCTGCATTATCTCACGGCCCATTCCTAACATGAAAACGAGATTCATCTTGATTCAGTTGGCTGTGATTTTATCGGCGCTAATTTGGGGTGTTAGTGAATTGCAGGCGGAGGTTGCGACTGCTTTTACGCCTAAAATAAAAATTATTCTTGTGGGCGATTCCACCGTCAACGATGGCGGTGGCTGGGGTTTTGGCTTCAAGCAATTTCTCACAACCAATGTGGAATGCATCAACACCGCCGCGAACGGACGTAGTTCGAAAAGTTTCATCGCCGAGGGAAAGTGGACGAATGCGCTCGCATTAAAAGGCGATTATTATCTCATTCAATTTGGGCACAACGACGAGCCTGATAAAGGCCCGGATCGCGAGACGGATCCCGCCACTACTTACAAACAAAATCTGACACGATACGTTGACGACACGCGGGCCATCGGTGCGCAACCGATTCTGGTCACGTCGCTCACACGGCGAAATTTCGACGAATCGGGCAATGGCAGACTGGTTCCCAATCTTACGCCGTATGTTGAGGCGATGAGAAAACTGGCGGCGGAGAAAAATGTGCCGCTGGTGGATCTGCACGCGCGCAGCGTGGCCTATTGCGAAAAAATTGGTGCGGAAGAAACCGCCAAACTAAATCCCATTGCGCACGGAAAGGCCGACACAACGCACTTGAACCGCGCCGGCCAGATGGTTTTTGCGCGAATTGTTGTTGAGGAGTTGCGCAAAGCAGTTCCTGAACTGGCACCGTATCTTTTGACCGAACCGAATTCTGCGGGGGCGCTGCCCAAAATATTGGACGCGAAATAAAATCGGTGCGGCCCAATATCGCACGCGCACGCTTGCAAGTTTCATTTTCGGCGCGCGGTGGATTTTTTCCACCGCGCGTTTTTTTCTGGGGTGAATTCGCTGGCGTCGCTACACAAAATCCGTCACTTTGCGCGCCAATTCATCGTTGAAAACGCTGCACAAATATCTGGCCGGGCAGGTGCTCGCGGCGACACTATTGACCGTCGCGGTCTTCACCGCCGTGCTGCTGGTCGGCAACGGACTGCGCGAAATTCTCACGCTGCTCGTCAGCGGCCATGTTTCCTTCGGCCTGATGTGCAAGGCATTTCTGTATCTGATTCCGTTCGTTTGGATCTTCGCGCTGCCGATGGGAATGCTCACGGCGACCTTGCTCGTGTTCGGCCGGTTCAGTGCCGATCAGGAATTGACCGCCGCGCGTGCCAGCGGCGTGAGCCTGCTATCGCTGGTCATGCCGGTGTTGATATTGAGCTTGCTCGGCTGCGGCTTGAGCGCGTGGTTCAACATGGAGATCGGTCCGCGCAGCCGCGTGGCCTACATTCTTCTCACCGGCGAACTGAAAAAAGAATTGATGAACGCGCAGCTGCCTGAAGGGTATCCCGTCCGCGATTTTCCCGGCCTGATTTTTTACGTCAAAAAAAACAACGGCGGCGACCTCGAAGACGTGACGATCTACCGGCTGCAAAATGAGACCAACGTGGACACGACCATCCACGCCGTGCGTGGCAAGTTGGAATCCAACCGCGCGGAAAACCAGTTGGTGCTGCAACTCTTCGAGGTGCGCAGCGCGACCATCGGTCCGCACGGCAACACCATCAGCTCGTCGCCCACGATGAACTTGAACTTCAGCGCGGAGGCGGTGACAAACCGGCCATTTGAACCGAAGATCAGCGACATGACCTTTGGCCAATTGCGCAATAAATTGCATGATTTGGAAGGCCTGAACCTCGCACCCGCCGCGACCAATTCCCCGGCGGAATGGCGCGCGCAGCTGGCGACATTGCGGCAGCAGCAAAAAGATTTCGCCGAACCGGTGCGCGTGGAGATGCACCGGCAGGTCGCGTTTTCGTTCGCGTGTTTTGGGTTCACGCTCGTGGGCATTCCGCTCGGCATCCGCGTGCATCGGCGGGAGACCAACATCGGCGTGGCGCTGGCGCTCGTGCTGGTCGTGGTCTATTACGCGTTCGTGATGCTCGGCGAATCGCTGTCGTCGCGGCCGGAACTCTATCCGCACCTGATCTTGTGGCTGCCGAATTTTATTTTCCAGGCCGTCGGTGCAGTTTTGCTGTGGCGGGCCAATCGGGGCATTTGAAAGGCAGACAGCATTTACAGAATTAACCGAATTCAATTCCAGCCGGTCAGAAAAAACAATACTGAAAATTCTGTGAATCGGTCTAAACTTTTTTCCGGCGGAAAACTTTTCCCATGTCCGCCTGGTCCACGGGCTTGACGAGCATTTCATCAATGTTGACATGCGGCGGCCGGCTGGCGACCCAGACGAGGATTTCCGCGATGTCGGCGGCGACGAGCGGATTCGTGCCGGCATAAAGTTCCTTCGCTTTTTGCGCGTCGCCCTTGAAACGCACGAGGGAAAATTCCGTCTCCGCCAAACCGGGATCAATCGTGCTGACGCGGATGCCGGTGCCGAACAGTTCCTGCCGCAGCACGCGCGTGATCTGGAGTTCACCCGCTTTGGCCGCGCAATACGCCGAGCCGCCCGCGTAAGCCGTGTGCCCGGCCACGGAGCCGATGTTGAGGATGCTCGCGCCGGCATCGTGCGGCAGGAGCGGCAGCGCCGCGCGCGTCATGCGCAAGACGCCGAGGACGTTTGATTGCAGCATCGCCTCCCAGTCCGCGTCCTTGCCCTCGGCCACGGTGTCGAGGCCGTGCGCGCCGCCGGCGTTGTTGATGAGAACGTGCAGATTTCCAAGCTTTATTTTTCCATTGCCGATTTTTTTCTTTGCCCACGCGATGAAAGTTTCCACGCTCGCAGTTTGCGCCACATCGAGGGCATGAAAATGCGCTGTAGTTGCCCCGGCTTTTTTGGCGGCCGCCGCGACTTTTTCCAAGCGGTCCACGCGGCGCGCGCCGAGCAGGAGTTTTGCGCCGTGAGCGGCAAACGCGGCCGCCGCCGCCGCGCCAAATCCGCTGGACGCGCCGGTGATAAGAATCCATTTATTTTTTAACGGTGATCTCATGCTGGAAAATTATTCCTGCTGGCCAGTTTTTTTCGAATCATCCTTTGAGTGCAATCTGCCAAGGTTTGAGATTTTGTCGAACAAAAATCCCACGACGAGCGCGCAGATGCAGCCGACGATCACGCCAAGCACGCGGTCCAGCGAACTGTGCCATTTGCTGTTCTCGCCGATGAGCGTCACGATGATGACGGCCACAAACGCGGGCCGCAGCGCGTCGTCCTGTTTCAAAATATAGCAGACCAAGCCCGTGAGCATGACGCCGATGGCCATGGCGATGACGGGTTGACCGATTAGGGAAAGCAGCATCGCGCCGCCAAAGGCCCCGGCGAGATTTGCCAGGACGCGCATCAGCGACGCCTGCCAGGACGAATGCAAATCGGGCTGCGTCACCAGCACGGCAGAGACGGCGGCGACCCACGGCGTGCCGGGCAATTGGATGAACTGGTAGCACAGCACGGCGACCACGGTGGCAACGGCCGCCTTCGTGGAAAAAATGACGGCTTCAAAATGGCGTGTGGGCATGGGCGAAAACTTTCAACGCGCGGCACTATATTCCAAGTGGCGGCGCGGCTCCAGTTTTCAATGGGCCAGCCGTGCGTCAGAAATTTTGAGCGGTTTGATTTGCGGCACGCCCAAATGGAAGATCGTCCACGCCACGACATGCGCACAGCCGCAGATCAGCAGGATGTTTTTATAAGTTCGCCGCCAAGCTCCAGAACAATACCGAACCGGCATACGCGGCTTTGGTGCCGATCCAGTTGATGAGCGGGCCGAAACAGATTTGCCCGACGGCGTAGGCAGCCTGGAAAAAAATCCCCATGCGGCCATAGCCGGTTTCCGTCCACGAAAAATTTTTCGACAGAACCGGCTTGAGCAAACCGAGCACTTGCCGGTCCATATAATTCACCGTGCAGGCAAAAAAAGGAGCGCGCAAATGAGCCGCCGGAATTTCCCGTCTTGGTTCATTTGAGCAAATCGAGCGAGGAGTTTTTCACGCGGACTTCGTTGAGCTGCGGACCAAATTTATTTTCGACGTGGACGTTTTCAAATTTGATCCCCGCCGCGTCGGTGACAAATACTCCGTTCTGCGCGGTGATGAAAACATTTTTCAAGGTGATGTTTTGGATCGGCATTTCCGGCAAGCCTTGCAGCACAATCGCCGTGTGCGCGCCGCGGCACACCAGATTTTCTATGTGAATGTCGCGAAACTGCGGCGTGGCTTCCGTGACCGGCGGCAGATTGGTTTCGTTGACGCCGCCGCTGTCATCGAGCGGCGATTTGCCACCATAATAAAGGTTGAAATTGATCGCGTCCGCCCCGATGTCCAGCATCCGCACGTTGGAAATGAAAATCTTTTCCACCACGCCGCCGCGCCCGCGCGCGCTCTTGAAACGCAGCCCGATGTCCGTGCCGATGAACGTGCAGTTGTTCACGCGAAAGTTGCGGACGCCGCCGGACATTTCACTGCCGATGACAAAACCGCCATGCGCGTGGTAAACCGTGCAGCCTTCAATCAGCACGTCTTCCGTCGGAACGCCGATGCGCCGACCGGCGGCGTCCTTGCCGGACTTGATGCAGATGCCATCATCCCCCGCCTCAAAAGTGCTGTCGCGGATGACGGCGCCCCGGCAGGATTCCAAATCCAGCGCATCGCTGTTCTGTGCGAGCGGTGAGTTGTGAACCGTGACATTGAGAATGGAAACATCCTCGCAGAGCGCGGGGTTAAGCGTCCAGTTCGGCGGATTTTGAAACGTCACACCCTGGAGCAGAACTTTTTTGCAGCCGATGAGCCGCACCATTTTTGGACGTAAAAATTGATGCGCCGGTTCGTAGTCTTCGATTTTCAGAGAGCTTTTTTTTCGCAGGTCGGAAATTATTTTTTCGCCGGCCATCACTTCGCGGCTCGGATACCAGGCGTCGTTTTTTTCGTTCGCCACCCCGCCGGATTTGACCAGCGCCTTCCAGTCGCGATCACCAAGCTTTTCCCTTTTCATCGGCCGCCACACATCGCCGCCACCGTCAATGATGCCTTCGCCGGTGATGGCGATATTTTCCAAGTTCAGGCCGGCGATCGGCGAAGTCGAATCCACTTCCTGTTCGCCTTTCATGTCAAATACCGCAAGCGGATAAAGTTGATAGTCGCCAGAAAATTTGATCAGCGCGCCGCGTTCGAGGTGCAGATTGATTTGGCTGCGCAATTGGATCGGTCCCGTCAGCCAGAAGCCCGGTGGCACGATGAGTTCGCCGCCGCCGGATTTTGCGAGCGCGGCAAGCGCCAGCTCAAACGCGGCCGTATTCAGCGTCCGGCCGTCGCCGTTGCCGCCAAAATCAGCCAGCGACACAATTTTTTCGGGGATGACTGGCAACGCTGCGTGCGGGAAATTCGGCGGCGTGGCAGCGTTGGTGACCCGAAAACTCATGGCCAGTAAAATGACCCCGAGCATGAGCCGGGTGAGATTGAGAAAAATCATGGTTGATCAATCGTATCAGCAGCTTGAATAAATTTTTTTATGATTTTCGGCATTGCTCTATGAAATATCGGCGAGCGAGGCATTTCAAAATAGCGGGCGGAAATTTTTAAATTGCGCGCTGGTGATGCGGGAGATTAGGCGCAAGTTTTTGTGTCGGCAAGCAGGGGAAATTCCTTCGCGCGCCCTTCAAGTCATTTGGCCTTGGCCGTGGCCGGCGAATAATTTGATGGAAATTCCGCCGTGGTCGGGATTAAAGTAGTCGGGGTTGTCAGCTTTATGAAATGTTTTGTCACCGGCGCATCCGGTTTCATCGGCTCGAATCTCGTCCACGAACTTGTCGCGCGCGGGCATCGGGTGAAGGCGTTGTTGCGACCGGGCGCGGACGAGCGCGGGTTGCTGGGCTTGAAATTTGAACGAGCCACCGGCGATGTTTCCGACCGTAAATTTCTTGAACGGGAGATGGAAGGTTACGACTGGTGTTTCCATGCCGCCGCGAGCTACCAACTGTGGATGCGCAACTACAAGCCGATGTATGCCGCCAATGTCGAAGGCACGCGCAACGTGCTCGAAGCCGCCGGCAAGGCCTGCTGCCAGAAAATTGTTTATACCAGCACGGTCGGCTGCATCGGCCTGCCCAAAAAAATCAACGGCAAATTTGCGCCGACCGATGAGACGGACATCACGACCGTTGAGCAGATGACGAACGATTACAAACGTTCCAAATTTCAAGCCGAGGCGGTGGCGATGGAATTGTTCCGCAAAAAAGGTCTGCCGATCATCATCGTCAATCCGTCCGCGCCCGTCGGCCCCAGCGATGTGAAGCCGACGCCGACGGGGCAGGTCATTGTCGATTTTTTGAACCGAAAAATGCCGGCGTATCTGGAGACCGGCTTGAACTGGGTGCACGTCCGCGACGTGGCGATCGGGCATATTCTCGCGGCGGAAAAAGGCCGGCTCGGCGAGCGTTACATTTTGGGCAACGCCGACGGCAACTGGACGATGCAGTGGACGCTCGCAACGCTTGAAGAAATCACGAAAATTCCCGCGCCGAAAATGAAGGTGCCATATTGGGTCGCCTATCGCGCCGCGGAAATCAACGAACTGATTTCTTTTGTGACCGGTCGGCCGCCGCGCGCGCCGCTCGCCGGCGTGCGCATGGCAAAATATAAGATGTGGTTCAATCCGGCCAAGGCCATCCGCGAACTCGGCCTGCCGCAGACGCCGCCACGCCAGGCCTTCGTGGATGCCGTGCAGTGGTTTCGCGTGAACGGCTATGTAAATGGCAAATGAATTTGCGCCGCAAATGCGCGTTTTGCGCCTTGGTTGATAATTATATTTTTTTCTAAACTTGCCATCCACGCCAGATTGTGAAAAATTTCACAAACAAATTATGCCACACGTCAAATTATATATTCCGGGGCCGGTTGAAGTCAGCGAAAAAACGTTCAAAGCGTTTTGTTCGCCCATGATCGGCCATCGCGGTCAGGGGTTCAAAGACCTCTACGCCAAAATCCAGCCGCAGCTCCAGCAACTGCTTGACACGAAGCAATTGGTTTATCTTTCCACGTCCAGCGCGTGGGGCGTGATGGAAGGCGCGGTGCGCAATCTCGTTCAGAAAAAAGTGCTGAACTGCATGTGCGGCGCCTTCTCGGACAAGTGGTTTGACGTTTCCAAAAAATGCGGCAAACAGGCCGAAGCGTTGCAAGTCGAATGGGGTTCGCCCATCCGCGCGGAAGCCATTGATAAAAAACTGGCGAGCGGCGAATTTGACGCGCTCACGTTGATCCACAATGAAACTTCGACGGGCGTGATGTCGCCGCTCGCGGAAATCGCCGCGCTCAAGAAAAAGTATCCGGAGGTGATGTTCATCGTGGACGCGGTCAGTTCGCTGACCGCGCTGCCGATCAAGTTTGATGAGTTGGGCATTGATGTTTTGCTCGCCGGGACACAAAAGGCATTTGCGCTGCCGCCCGGACTCGCGGTGTTTGCCGCGTCGCCTGCCGCCCTCGCCAAAGCCGCCACGACGAAAGATCGCGGTTATTATTTTGACTTCGTCGAGTTCCAGAAAAACGCGGAGCAGAGCATGACACCGAGCACGCCGAGCATCGGGCATGTTTACGCGCTGAGTTCCAAGCTCGATGATTTTTTTGCAGAAGGTTTGGACGCGCGTTTTGCCCGTCATAAAAAAACCAATCAGCTCACACGCGATTGGGCGGCGAAGCATGGCTTCAATTTATTTCCCGAACCGGGTTATGAATCCGTCACGCTCACCTGCGTCAGCAACGGCGCGCGGCCGGGCGGTCGCACCGTAGATGTCGCGAAATTGCAGAAGCTCGTCAAGGATCAGGGCTTCCTGATTGACGGCGGCTACGGAAAAATCAAAGGCACGACGTTCCGCCTCTCGAACATGGGCGATGAAACCGAAGCCACGATGAATCAGCTCTATGCCGCGCTCGACAAGGCGATGGCGCAGTTGTAATTTTTTTACGGCTTTTTTCAAACGTCGCCGGCAGCCGCCGGCGACGTTTTTTTATTGAAAATCATTTGACGCTATTTCGGTGCGGGTTTAAAAAATATTTGTGGAAAATGCAGCAGTTTTTTGGCGCAACCCAAATCTCGGTTCCTCACCATTAGTTGCGCTATAGCCGGGGTTGTGCACAACATATTGTGTTTTCCGCTTTACACGAACCGATAGCTTTGGTTGTCTGAACCCAGTCATTATGTATCTCAAGAATCTAACAGTTTTCGGCTTCAAATCGTTCGCGGACAAGACCGCTTTGAACTTTGAGCCGGGCGTCACGGCAATCGTCGGACCGAACGGTTGCGGCAAGTCGAACGTTTCCGACGCCATCCGCTGGGTGCTCGGCGAGCAGTCCGCCAAGGCGTTGCGCGGCGGCGAAATGGCGGACGTGATTTTTAACGGCACGGACGGTCGCAAACCGATGGGCATGGGCGAAGTGTCGCTGACGCTCGGCGGCGTGGACGGCGAAAATTTGAAGGCAGCGGGCGTGGAGGTTTCCTATGACGAGGTGACTTTGACACGTCGGATTTTCCGGGATGGCGGCAGCGAATATTTTTTGAATCGCACGCCGTGCCGTTTGAAAGATATTCAACAACTTTTCATGGGCACAGGCATCGGGCGCACGAGCTACAGTATTTTGGCGCAAGGTCACATCACCCAGATTCTTTCGAGCAAGCCGGAAGATCGCCGGATGATTTTTGAGGAAGCCGCCGGCATCACGAAATTCAAATCGCAGAAAAAAGAATCGCTGCGCAAGCTGGAATACACCGAGCAAAATCTACTCCGCATCGCCGACACCATCAAGGAAGTGAAACGGCAGATCGGTTCGCTCCAACGGCAGGCGGGCAAAGCGCGGCGCTTCAAACAAATCCAACAGGAACTGCAGCACCTCGAAACGCAGTTGGCGCGACATCAATTTGACGTGCTGCAAAATGAAATCAAGGAGCGCCAGCTCGCGGTGGAAAATTTGCGGAACGAAATCGAGACCGGTTCGAACGACATTTTGCGTTTTGAAAATGAAATCTCAAAATTGCGCGAAACTCTTTCGGAATTGGAACACGAAGTTGCGGCGCAGCAGCAGCGCGGGCTGGAATTGAAGGCGAACATTGACCGCAACGAAAGCCGCATTCAGTTCAACGAAGAACGGTTGGCGGAAATCGAATCGCAGAACGGGCGTGCGCTCGCGGAAATTGCGCAGGCGGAGGAGCGCTGTCACGCGGCGGCGAGCGAATTGCTTTCGGTGACCGAACGGCTCGCGGTGGCCGAAGTGGCGCTGGCGCAGCACCAGGAAAATTTGACGGCCAAGCGCGAAGGTTTGCAACAGATCGAAAATAATCTGCGCACGAACCAGGAGAAATTGCGGCAGGCGCAAGCGACAGCGTTTGCCGCCGCGCAGGATTTGTCGCGCGTGCGTAACGAAGTCGGCGCGCTGGACATGATGAAGCAGGGCAATCTCGTGCGGCTCGAAAAATTATCTGCGGAAAAAATGCAGCTTGAGGAAGAGCGGATGCGCCTCGAAGCGCGCTTGCAGGAATTTACCGCGAGCGTTGAAATGGAAAAACTCAACGTCGCGACGACGCGCGGTTCCGTCGAGCAGCGGCAGAATCGTCTGCGCGAACTGCAGTCGGAATTGCAGGCGGCCTCAACGGAGCAGGACAAATTTTTGCATCAGCAATCCGACAAGCGTTCGCGCCTGACCGTGCTGGAGCAACTGGAAGGCGCGCACGAAGGTTTTGATGCGGGCGCGGTCGCGGCGTTGCGGCAGTCGCGCTCGGTCATCGGCTCGCTCGCGGATCGGATTCGCGTGCCGGATCAATTTGTCGCCGCCGTGGAAAATGCGCTCGGCCATAATTTGCAACTGGTTTTGACCGAGCAGCCGTCGTCGGCGCAGGAAATTCTCGCTGACTTGAACGCCAACAAATCCGGCCGCGCGAGTGTCGCGGCACTCGCGATCCAGCAGTATCAGGACGAAAAACAACTTTCGTTTGTCGGTGAAATGGCGCCGAGCGAAAAGAGCGATGCGCAAATCGTTTTGCACGCCGGTCAGATTGTCCACGCGATGAGCGTGATTCACGCCGAGCCCTCAGTGGAACCGCTGTTGAAATCGTTGCTTGGCCGCACCTTCATCGCCGCAGATCTCAACACGGCCACGGCCCAAATTCAGAATGGTCACGCGGGTTGCGATTTTGTGACCATGGGCGGCGAGCTGTTGAATCGTCACGGCATCTACACCGGCGGTTATTTAAATAAGGGCGCAAACGGCAAGGCACCGGGTTCTATTCTGGGCCGCAAAAATCAGATCACGGAATTGCAGGCCGAGTTGACCGAACTGCAAAATCTGGTGGCCGAGGCGAGCCGCAAACGCGGCGCGCTGTTGAGCGAGCAGACGGAATTGCAGGCGAGCTTGCAGGCGGCGCAGACGGAATTGCGCGAACAGGAAGTGGCCATCGCGACGCGCGAGGGCGAGTTCAAGGCGCTGCAAAATTCCAATCGTCTGCTGCAGCAGAAAATTGAAACGGTTTTGTTTGAAGTGGAAAGTCTCGCGGCGCAGGAACAGGAAGGTTTGCAAAAGCGCGAGGCGCTCACGGCGAAATTAAACGACTTGGAAACACGTGAGCGCAACGCGCAGGAGCAAGTTGTCGCGTTGACCAACGAACTCGAAAATCTGCGCGCGCACCGCGATGAGGCGAATGCGGCGTTGACCGAAAGCAAGGTGGCGCTCGCGGCGGATGAGCAGCTGGCGGCGTCGTTCAAGCAACAGGTGACGGCATTGGAACAGCGCATCCGCGAACTCACGCAGGTCGTTGAGCAGCGAAAAAACGAGTGTTCGTCTTTTGTTTCCAAACAGGAGCAGGCGCAGACGGAAATCCAGGATTCGCGCGCGCAGATTGAGCGGTTGCAGCACGAGCGCGAGCAGGTGAGCGGGCAGGCGGCGGAGTTGATCGGCCAGAAAAATTCGCAGGAAGGCGAAATCGCCGCGCGCGATGAAGCGTTGCGCACGCAACGCAACCGGTTGACGGAAATTCAAAACAAGCGCGGCGGCCTTGAAGTGGAACTCGCGCAGAAAAACATGTCCGTCCAAAACCTGCGTGAAAAAGTGCAGGAAAAATATCATCTGAACCTGGATGACATCCGCAGTGAATGCATCACGATCACGCTGGCCGACGAAGGCGCGCCGAAAGTGCAGACGCTGACGCCCGAAGAAATGGCGGCCGCCGGCGCGGCGACGGATTGGCACGCGGTCGGCCAGCAGGTCGAGGCGTTGCAACAAAAATTGGATGATTTGGGTCCGGTCAATTTGGTGGCGATTGAAGAATATGAGGAGACCGAGCAGCGGCATCAATTTCTCTCGACGCAGCACGATGATTTGGTGCACGCGAAAATTCAATTGCTGGAGATCATCAATCGCATCAACACGCAGACGCGGACGATGTTCGTGGAGACGTTTGAAAAAATCCGCGACAATTTCCGCCTGATGTTCGTGGATGTTTTTGGCGGCGGCAAAGCGGACTTGATTTTGTCCGACGAAAACGACGTGCTGGAAAGCGGCATTGAAATCGTCGCGCGCCCGCCCGGCAAACAGTTGCAGAGCATTTCGCTGCTGTCCGGCGGTGAACAGACGATGGTCGCCGTGTCGCTGTTGTTCTCGATTTATCAGGTGAAGCCGAGTCCGTTCTGCGTGCTGGATGAATTGGATGCGCCGCTCGACGAATCAAATGTGATTCGGTTCGTGAAAATTTTGCAGCGTTTTTTGGCGCACTCACAATTTGTCATCATTACGCACAACAAACGCACCATCGGCATGGCGGACGTTCTTTATGGCGTGACGATGCAGGAACACGGCGTGAGCAAAATCGTCAGCGTGAAATTCCACAAGGCGGACGAGACGCCAGCGCTGGCCAATGCCGAGCAGCCGGTGGCGGCTTGACTTCCTAATTGCCGGCTTGGCATTGTTGCATCGCCGCTTGCAGCCACCAGCGCCGGTCGTTGTCGGTTTCAGTTTTCAACGCTCGTTGCAACGCGGGGAGTGCCTCGCTGGGATGCTGCGCGAGCATTTTCACCGCGGCGTTCCGTTTTGAAAAATTGGAATCGTCAAGTTGCGCCATCCAGTTCCTGATTTGCCCGGCGGTAACAGCTTCCGCATGGTTCGTCGCCGCTTCATCTGCGGGGGCTGGCAATTGCTTGACGATAATTGATTTCACGGTGACGGTTGATCCCCCTGCCGAAAAAACAGAAATGCATTTGTCGATGCTGGAATAATCTCCCCAATGTTCAAAGCGAAGATCGCCGTTCACATAAATCGCCTGATGATTTGTCAGGACCAGCCATCTGATGGTCGCAAATTTTCCGACCGAAATGCCGCCCGCTCCGAGCCGGTGCAAACCATTGGCGGGACCGCCGTCCACGCGCAGTTGATTTCGGTCTAATTCCCAGTTGAAAATCACCTGGTCGGCGGCATAACCGATCCGCAAATCGGTCGAATCAGTTTTGGCAACAATGGTAATTTCCACCGGCGGGCAAAATGTTCTGGGCGTGTCGAACCGATCATTTTTCAAAACGATGTCCTCGCCATTGGTGATGGCATTATAGGTCGCTTCGGCGGCCACGTTGGGATTTTCCGGCGCGGGGGCTTGTTTTGGCGGCGTTGCGCAGCCGGCGAAAAGCATTAAAATTCCGCCGAGCAATCCAGATAAAATAAAATTGGGGTTTTTCATGACCCTTTTTTGCGAAGCAAAATCACCATGAATAGTGAACCGTGTAAGCCAAAGTTTTTTCCTCGTCCGGCTGGACCTGCACGCGGAATTCAATCGTCTGCGCGTCGGCTTTCAGAAAGGCGTCTGAATGTTGCGTGATGTTCCAATTGCTCCAGCGGTAAAGATGCTCGACCACGCGGATTTCCACGGCGTCCGTTTTTTTACGATTACGCAATTTGATCTCGAATGATTCGTCAATCCACTTGTCGCCGGTGTCCACATGGAAATTCGTCTGCTTGCGCTCGCCGACCAGGTCAAATGAATTGCCGGTCGTCACGCGCACCGTCTCGTTGCGTGGTGTGTGGTCAATGGTGTTTTCGCCGACGAACTGCAACTGGCCGTCGGCATCGCGGCGGTAAAAGCGCAGCTTGCCGGCGGGCAGCGCGATGCCAAGCTGGTTCGTCTCGGCGTTCTTGAACTCACGCATGACGGTGACTTTTTTGTTGTCGCTCGTGCCGTAGCCTTGGTCGTAATTCAAACCGTAAAACTGATAACCGGACGCGCCGTCATAAACGTAAATCGTCGGCGCATACATTTTTTCCGCATGAACGAATTCGACCTGCTTGGTTTCGCGATCGTGCAGCGTGGTCGGGCGCGCGATGGAATAAAGATGAAATTCGTCGAAGGCCTTTTCGCTGACGGCGGCTGCGTCTTTCATCGCCTCTTGTGACAACATGCGATATCTCACACCGCCGTAAGGCATCGCCATCGGCGGCTGGATTTTATTCACGTCGCCGGCCATCAATTTGATCTTCGCATTTTCAAAAGTCTTGCCGCTCTCGTTTTTCATCGTGATCCAGCCGACGAGATCCACGAAGTCGCCTTTTTCCGGCGAGACGAGATTGTAGCTGGCGCTCCAATCAAAGCCGCCGGTGACGTAGCCCACTTCGGCGTCGAATGCGCCGGGCGAATCGGATTGGAGCAGCCAGTTGAACGCGGGCTTTAGAATCGTGTCGCTGCCGAGATCAGGAAACAGCGGCTGGCCGGGCAGGGTAAATTGCAGCTTGCCGTTCACCTCGATGATCGGCGCTTGCGCCTCGCCGCCGGGCACGTAGCCGCTGCGGACGATTTTTCCGGGAATCAACTCGCGCGTCATCGTGTTGTCCTTCATGCGCTCGTTTTGAAAATCAATCGTCTTGCCCTCGAACAAGGAAAGCAACAGCGGTTCGCTCACGGGATCGTTGCGATAATTTTGCTCGAGGATTTGCAGCGAATGTTTTCCCGCCGGATCGCGCAAAATAACGGAATCCGGTTCTACCTGGGCAGTGGCCCCGGAATAAATCACGGCATTCGCGCCGGCCTTCAAATCGAGCGGCACGGTGTCGCGCACGACCGCGAAATTCTGGTTGTAAATCGTGAGCGCGGGTTCAGCGCCGGCATTGAGGCTGGCAGCCAATAAAATGATGGGAAGCATTTTTTTCATAATTTTTTTAATTCGTCAATCATTGGACGGAATGCTTCAGGAAATACTCCCACCGAAAAAAAGCGCAAGCAGTTTCGGGCCGGGGGAAATTCAAGAATTGACTCCGCCGCGCAAACATGGAGCAATTTGCCGGTGAATGCTTTTTTTCTCCGTGTCGCGGTTTTGATTTTGCTGGGCGTCGGTTTTTCGACCGCCAGTGCGCTGGATCGCACCAATGAGGTTTTTAAAATTTTTCAGTTTCCCGCCGATCAGATTCCGCGCATTGATGGCGACACGAACGACTGGAATCTCGTTCCGGAAAGTTATGTCATCGGCACCGATCAACTGGTGGAAGACAGCGGCAAACATGAATTGTCCGATGCTTCGACGCCGAAGATCCGCGTGCGCGTCGGCTGGGTGAAAGGCTTGAACCGGCTTTATTTTCTTTACGAGGCGGACGATGACTATTGGGATTTTGCCCAGCCGGATTTGCACAACGACACGTTTGAACTCGTCGTGGATGGCGATCTGTCCGGCGGACCGCTGATCGAAAAATTTTCGCCCGCGCGCAATCTGCTTGGCCAATGGGAAACTTATTTCACGTTGCAAGGCGCGCACGCGCAGAATTATCACATCTTCACGCCCGCCGCCGGCAAGGACTGGTGCATGGTCTGGGGCCCCGAACAATGGATCAAGGAATTGCCTTACGCGAACGCGGTGCAGAGATATGATTTCCAACCCGGCCGGCCGGGGCATTACGTTTTGGAATTTTGGATCACGCCGTTTGATTACGCTGGCGCGGAAGGTCCGCCGCGCGCCGTGGAATCGGTGCTGAAAGAAAATAAAATCATCGGGCTTTCGTTTGCCCTGATTGATTATGACGATGTGAATTCCGGCAGCACCAACAACGGTTTCTGGAACCTTTCGCGCCACCACACGATGTATGGCAACGCTGATTTTCTCTGCCCGTTCAAATTGATGCCGCTGGAGCCGCAGTTCGTGAAGCCGATCGAGGCGCAATGGTCATTTCAAGTCGTGGACATGGACCGGCGGCTCGTCGCGTTCAAGGATTTGTCCGCCGGCGACATCAAATCGTGGCATTGGGATTTTGGCGACGGCGAAACTTCGACGGAACAAAATCCGATTCACTCTTACAAGAATCCCGATCATTATGTCGTCGTGCTGAATGTGGCTGGCCCGGCGGGCAAATCGCGGCGTGCTAAAGTGTGGGACGTGGCCGTGAAATAAAATCACATGACGAAAAAACTTTTTTGGGCCGGGGCCGTGATGGCGTTGCATTTTTCGCTCGCGGCGAAAACGTTCAACGTGCTGGATTTTGGCGCGCGGGGCGATGGCGTAACGCTCGATACCGCGGCCATTCAACGCGCGATTGACACGGCGGCGACGGAAGGTGGAACCCTTTTGATTCCGCACAAAAAAACGTTTCTCATTTCCACGTTGAATTTGAAGGACGGCATTGATTTTCAACTTGCCGGCACATTGCTGATCAGCACGAACCCAGCGGATTATTCCGGTGATGGCGTGTTGATGGCGTCCAACGCGGCGAACCTTAAAATCTCCGGGCACGGAAAAATTCTCGGCCAGTCGCTCGCGTTCATGACCGCTTACGACACGACGAACGAATGGTGGCTCTTCAAACCGTGGCGGCCAAAAATGTTTGTGCTGACCGGTTGCACAAATCTCGTCGTGCGCGACATCACGTTTGGTGACGCGCCGTTCTGGGGTTTGCACATGCTCGGCTGCGTGCATGTGCTCGTGGAGAATGTGACCGTGAACAATCGCCTGGATGTGCCGAACGATGACGGCATTGATCCCGACCATTGCCGCGACGTGGAAATCAAGAACTGTCGCGTCACTTGCGGCGATGACGCGATCGTCATCAAATCCACGCGGCAGATCAATGACTTTGGCGACTGCGCCCACATTTTTGTTCACGATTGCGTCATCCGCACGCAGGATGCCGGCTTGAAAATCGGCACGGAGACGACCGGCAACATCCACGGCATTTTGTTCGCGCGCTGCAAAATTCTATCGAGCAGCCGCGGGCTGTGCATTCAATTGCGCGACGGTGGCGACATTTCCGTCGTCACATTCCGCGACATCCAATTCGTTGCGCGCTATCACGGCGATCCGTGGTGGGGCCGCGGCGAGGGAATTTCCTTCACGGCCATTCCGCGCAATCCCTGGACGCAGTTGGGCAAGCTGCATGACATTCTGCTGGAAAACATCTCCGGCGTGGCCGAGAACAGCGTGCGCATCAGTGGCTGTCCGGAAAGCCACATTGATTCCGTCTGTCTGAAAAACGTCGCGCTGAAATTGGATCGCTGGACAAAATATCCGGGCGGCGTTTATGACAATCGGCCGACCAAAGTCTTGACGCCGGTGGAAACGCACCAAACCGACGGTTTTAATTTACGATTCGCGGACGATGTAAGTCTGGAGAATTGTTCAATCAAGTGGAGCCGGCATGCTCCCGAAAGTTTTCGCAATTCACTGTGCGCCGAAAACGTGACGGCTTTGAAACTCGTCAATTTCAAAGGCGATTCGGCGCGGCATCCGCTGGTGGTGCAGTGATGGTCACTCGGTTCGCATCATTATTTTGGCCGCGGGACAGGTGCTGTGTCGCCTGGATAATGATGGTGCGCGGATTCATGGCGCGGTTGCAATAACTTGGCGACGAGGCCGGTCCAGCCGGTCTGGTGCGAAGCGCCGACGCCACGACCGGTGTCGCCGTGAAAATATTCGTGGAACAAAAGGTAATCCTTGAAATGCGGATCGGCCGCGAGCTTTGGATGATATTTCAAAACGGGCCGCTGGCCGTCCGGGCCTTTCAAAAATAATTTGGAAAGCCGGTGCGACAGTTCGTCGGCCACGGCGTTGATGGTGATAAATTTCCCCGAACCGGTCGGACATTCCACCTTGAAATCGTTGCCGTAATAGTGGTGAAATTTTTGCAGCGACTCGATGAGCAGGAAATTCACCGGCATCCAGATCGGCCCGCGCCAGTTGGAGTTGCCGCCGAAAAGTCCGGTCAGCGATTCGGCCGGCCAATATTTTACCTCGTGCGTCGAGCCGTCGCATTCGAGCTGATACGGTTTTTCCTCGTGGATTTTTGACAGGGCGCGGATGCCGTATTCGCTGAGAAATTCCGTTTCGTCGAGCATCCGGCGCAACAGGCATTTCATACGGTGGCCGCGCAGCAGCGAAAGCAGATGCCGTTCGCCGGTGCCGCCTTCCTGCCAGCGCGAAACGAGTTTGGCGAGGTCGGGCCGCGCGTTGAGATACCATTCCATGCGGCCGGCAAACTTCGGCAATTCCTTCAGCAGCGACGGATCAAGCACTTCGACGGCGAACAGTGGAATCAGCCCGACCATCGAACGCACCTTCATCGGCCGGTTGCGGCCGTCGGCAAGGCAGAGATGATCGTAATAAAATTCATCCTCGTTGTCCCACAAGCCGAGCGCGCCGTCCTCCACGCCGTTGATCGCGGCGGCGATGTTCAGAAAATGCTCGAAAAATTTCGTCGCGATGTCCTCATAAACTTTGTTGTGCCGCGCAAGTTCGAGCGACATGTGCAATAGATTCAGGCAATACATCGCCATCCAACTCGTGCCATCAGCTTGGTTGATGAAACCGCCGGTCGGCAGCGGCGAACTGCGGTCGAACACGCCGATGTTGTCCAGGCCTAGAAAACCGCCTTGGAAAATATTGCGACCTTGCGAGTCCTTGCGGTTCACCCACCACGTGAAATTCAGCATCAGCTTGTGGAAGACGCGTTCCAGAAAGGGCAGGTCGCCCTTGTCCTCCGGAATTTTTTCCTGCCGCTGCTTGCGGTCAATTTGAAACACGCGCCAGGCCGCCCACGCGTGGACCGGCGGGTTCACATCGCCAAACGCCCATTCGTAGGCCGGCAACTGGCCGTTCGGGTGCATATACCACTCGCGCGTCAGCAGCACGAGCTGATGCTTGGCGAACTCGGCGTCCACCAGCGCCAGCGGAATGCAATGAAACGCCAGATCCCACGCCGCATACCACGGATATTCCCACTTGTCCGGCATGGAAATGATGTCGGCATTGTTGAGATGCGGCCACTCGGAATTGCGCGCATGTTTGCGATGGGCATCCACGGCGGGCTGCGCGGCGTCGCCTTTCAGCCATTCGCGCACGTTGTAATAATAAAATTGTTTGCTCCAGATCATCCCGGCGAAGGCCTGCCGCTGCACGTTGCGGGCATCTTCGGAATCAATGCCCTTTTGCACGCCGGCATAAAATTCATCCGCCTCCGCGATGCGATGTTCAAAGACCGCCGCAAAATCGGCAAACGGCTTGCGCACGCCGTGTTTGCAGAGCCGCACGCGAACCTGCTGCGACCCGCCCGCCGGAATGTTCAATGTGTAAAGCGCCCCAAGTTTCGTCCCGAAACATTGCGGGTTTACGGCGGTGGGATTTCCCTGCACGAGATATTCATTGAACGCATCCTTGAAATAACCGGGCGCATCGCCGGGCCCGCCGTGCCGGCGCACATTGGTTTCATTGTCGCAGAACAGCAGTTCCGGTTCGCCGTCCGTGTAAAAATGATACGCGCCGAGTTCGGCGTGTTTGGCGATGACCACGCCGCGATTGGTGCGCGCGATGTCCGGTTTGAACGCATCCGGTTTCCACGACCAGGTGTTGCGAAAAAATAATTGCGGCAGCAACTGCAGCGGCGCGGCCTCCGGCCCGCGATTATGCGCCGTGATGCGCATCAAAATATCGTCATGCTCGACCTTGGCATATTCCACGAACACATCGAAGTAACGGTCGTCATCGAAAATGCCCGTGTCCAGCAGCTCATATTCCGGCAAGCCGCCCTCGGCCCGGCGCCGCGCATTCTCCGCGACGATTTCGTCGTAGGGAAAAGCGCGTTGCGGATATTTGTAAAGCATCTTGAGATAGGAATGCGTCGGCGTGGCATCAAGGTAATAATATAATTCCTTGACGTCCTCGCCGTGATTGCCTTCTTCATTCGCCAGGCCGAACAACCGCTCCTTGATGATCGGGTCCCGGCCATTCCACAACGCGAGCGAGAGACAGAGGCGACAGAGATCGTCGCTGAAACCAGCGATGCCATCTTCGCCCCAGCGATAGGCGCGGCTGCGCGCATGGTCGTGCGGAAAATAATCCCACGCCGTGCCGCCCGGCGAATAATCCTCGCGCACCGTGCCCCATTGCCGTTCGGAAAGATACGGCCCGAAAAATTTCCACGCGCTGCGCTTCACGTTCGCCTCGGCCAGAACCGGTTTTGCAGAACTCATGCCCGTGTTATAAACCGAAGCCGCCGGCTTTTCACGCTTTTGTTCTGCGGAAATATTTTTCCGCCTTGAAACCGTCTGAAAAGATTCGCGTGCGAGGATTTTCATCAGCTAACATTTGCAAAAAATGTCGTCCACGCTCACATTGCAGCCAATCGGTTTTCTCCGCACCCAGAAGCCGATGAAGTTTCACGCGCTGCATCAGCCGTCCGAAATCGCGGCCGAACAAAATATTTTGGAACTGCTGCCGGACTGCGATTACGAACAAGCGCTGCAAGACCTCGCCGGGTTTTCCCGCATCTGGCTCATCTCCTGGTTTCATCGCAACAAAACCTGGCGGCCGCTCGTGCTGCCGCCGCGCGGCCCGGCCAAACGGCGCGGCGTTTTCGCCACGCGCTCGCCGCATCGGCCGAATCCCATCGGTCTGACGCCGGTGCAATTGATCAGTGTCAGCGGCAGAAAATTAATTCTCGGCGCGTGCGATCTTGTGGACGGCACGCCGGTCTTCGACATCAAGCCTTACATCGCCGCTTACGACGCCTTTCCCGACGCGGGCGGCGGCTGGACGGAGGAAGTGGCCTCGTCGCTTACCTTGCCGCCGCAATTTTCCGTCTGCCTTTCGCCGCACGCCGAAACGCAGGCGGAATGGCTGCGCGCGCACTGGCAGATAGATTTCTGCCCGCGCCTGTTTGAATTGCTGTCGCGCGATCCGACGCCGCACCGCACACGGCGCATCCGCCGGCGCGGCGACACGCAATTCGTCATCGGCTGCGGTGCGTGGCGCGCGGTTTTTTCCGTCGCGGAAAAAATTGTCACCATCGTCACGTTTGAGACCGGCTATCCGCCGCGTTTCTTGAACGATCTCACGCTCGAAGATTTGCCCGACCGCGAGGCGCAGCTTGCATTCTTGAAACTCTGGCCGCAAGCCAAGTGGAGCGGCGGGTAAACATTGATTGTAGCGGCGGTCTGTGACCGCCGAGAACGGCGCTCAGAGAGCGCCGCTACGGAAAAATTCTGGAACCATTCCCACTGGCTTACAACCTCTCTCCTGTTCAAATCATTTCGTTTCGGCTAAGCTGTTGCAGCATGGCAATCATCGGCAAACGCAATATTCTTTCGGTCGTTCGCGCGTCGCAGCCCGGCCTGTATCTGGACGGCGGCGAGCTGGGCGAAATTCTTTTGCCCGGCCGTTACATCCCCGCCGATCTTAAACCCAAGGACAAGCTCGACGTGTTTGTGTATCGCGATTCGGAAGATCGCCTCGTTGCCACGACCGAAACGCCCAACGCGATGGTCGGCGAATTTGCGTGCATGAAGGTGATCCTCATCCACCCGAACATCGGCGCGTTTCTCGACTGGGGCTTGTCGAAGGATTTGCTGCTGCCGTTTCGCGAACAGGAATTCCCCGTGCGCGTGGGCGACAAAGTCATCGTCTATGTTTGCCTCGACGTGACGAGCAATCGCATTCTCGCGACCACGCGCATCAACCGGCATCTCAATCGCGAGCCGGCGGCGTATCGCGATGGCCAGCCGGTGAACATTCTCGTCACCGGTCGCTCGCCGCTCGGCTACAACGCCATCGTCGAAAACGCGCATCGCGGACTGCTTTACAAAAGCGACATCGCCACGCCGCTGGAAATTGGGCTGAAGACCAAGGGTTTTGTGCGCACGGTGCGTGCCGGTGGGAAAATTGATCTCGCGCTCGACGCGTCCGGTTACAAACGCGTCGCGCCGCTGACGAACCAGATTGTCGAGGCGTTGGAAGCGAGCGGCGGCAAACTGGCGTTCGACGATGACAGCACGCCCGTGGCGATCCGGAATAAATTTGGCGTGAGCAAAAAGGCTTTCAAGCAGGCGCTCGGCAAACTTTACAAAACGCGGCGCATCGCGTTCACGAAACCGGGAATTGAGTTGTTGGAAAACACCAACTGGTCGCCGGGCGTGAATACTCAGCTGCCGGTGCGCAAACCGACCGGACCGGCATGGCGCACTTAAATGAGTGCTGCCACGATTCTAGCGCAGTCCGAGCATCTTCAAATAATTCGCCGGCTTGTTCAGCGCATCCGCATAGCGCCGTTCACCCATCACGATGCCGCCTACAAAATCGCTCAAGGCCTGTCCGCGCTGGCGAAAGGCCCAGGCGCGGACGCGTGGGAAATCATACAGCAGCCGGGCGAAAATCCGCGCGGCGCGCAACTCGCTCAAAATGTTTTTCTCCAGCAGGTATTGATAAATTTCCGCGACGCGCGGCGGATTTAAATCGCCTTCGACGATGGCGGTCGCGGCAAATTGTCCGCTCATCAGCGCGTGCGAAATGCCCTCCGCCGTCACCGGGTCCACCAAGCCCGCCGCATCGCCGACCAGCAAGACGCGGCCGCGCATCAAGGGTTCGCGACGCGGCGCGAGCGGAAGGAGATAACCATGTTTCTCCATTTTTTCGATGCGTGTGATGCCGATCTGCTTGAGGTATTTCATCAACTGCGCCGGTAAATCGGGACAGGTTCGGCGCGTGCTTAAAATGCCGACGGAGAGATGTTCGCGTTTCGGAAAAACCCACGCGTAGCCGGCGGCGATGCCGTTGAAATCAAAGCGCGGCATTTGGTTGAAGCGCGCGAACGTTTCGTCGGGCACATGAATTTCATATTCGAGGGCCGGGGCGAGCTTGGGCAAATCCGGCCAGCCGAGCGCCTTCGCCGTGGGACTGTAAACGCCGTCGGCCGTGACGGTAAATTTTGCGCGGAGGACACCCTGCGGCGTGGCGAGTTCAACAAAATCTTTTTGCCCGGTCACCTTTTTCACCGGACAAGATTCCATTAGTTGTGCGCCGGCCGCGCGCGCGGCGTGGGCGAGTTGCTGATCCATTTCCGCGCGCATTACGAGGTGAACCATCGGCTGCGTGCGCGTGGTGACGAAGTTTAAATCGGTGCCGAGAAAATTCAGCGCCACGGAATTGAAGCTGCGCTCCGCCACCTTCTCGATTCCCGGCGGCAGCAGTTGATAAGCACGATGAAGAATGCCGCCGCCGCAGGTTTTGTAGCGCGGCAGTTTTGCCTTTTCCAACAGCACCACGTGCAAACCTTTCCGCGCGAGCGCGAGCGCGGCGGCACCGCCCGCCGGACCGGTCCCGATCACCGCAACGTCGAAAACATCTTTGGCAGCTGCGTTCATCGTGCGCGCGAAGTATCGCCGGACCATTCTCGACGTCAAACGGCAATTGGTTCGGGCATAGAATCAGTGGCAATCATCCGCGCTTTGCGGCACACTGCTGCCAATGAGAGAGCAAATCATCCGGCGGTTGGAGGAAAAAAACTACGTTCCGTTGAGCGCGGAAAATCTGCGCCGGCATCTGGGCGTGCCGCCGGAACGCGAGCCGGAGTTCAATCGCACGCTGCGCAAAATGGAGCGGGAAGGGGAAGTCGCGCGCATCAAGGCGGACCGTTACATCCGCCCGAGCGAGGCCGATCTGATTCCCGGCCGCATCCGCATGAATCGCGCGGGGAAAGGTTTTCTCGCGCCGGACGATTCCAAGCTCAAGGAAATCGCGATTGCCGAAAGTGCCACCGGCACGGCGTTGCACGAAGATCGCGTGCTCGTGCGCCGTGATGTGCGCCGGAAAAATTTTCGCGCCGGCGACACGGACACCGGCACGGTCGTGCGCATTCTCGAACGCAAGCGCACGCAGCTCGTCGGCACGCTGCGCCAGAGCAAAAATTTTCTCTACGTCATTCCCGACGACCCGCGCATTCCGCATGATGTTTATGTGGCACCGCCGCGCGACCTGGGCCGGCCCGCGCGCGAGGGCGACAAGGTGGTCGTGGAACTGCGCGAATGGGAATCGCGCCACTCGAATCCCGAAGGCGAAATCATCGAGGTGCTCGGCGCGCCCGACGAAGAAGGCGTGGACATGCTTTCCGTGCTGCGCCAATACGATCTGCCGCTGCATTTTCCCAAAAATGTTCTGGCCGAGGCGCACGCGATCGGCTCCGTCGTGGATGAAAAAGATTTAAGCGATCGCCTCGATTGCCGCGCGCACAACGTCGTGACGATTGATCCCGATGACGCGAAAGATTTTGACGACGCGATTTGTCTGGAAAAAATCTCGTCGGAACAATGGCGCTTGTGGGTGCACATCGCCGACGTGTCGCATTACGTCAAGCCGGGCACCGCGCTCGACACCGAGGCCAGCAAGCGCGGCAATTCCACTTATCTGGTGGACCGGGTCATTCCGATGCTGCCGGAAGCGTTGAGCAACGAACTCTGTTCGCTCAAGCCAAACGTTGATCGTTTGACCAAGTGCGTGGAATTTCTGATCGCCAACGACGGCCGTGTAATCAGCACGAAGTTCCATTCCGCCGTCATCCATTCGCAACGCCGTTTTGCCTACAAACAGGTGCTGGAGATTTTGCAACGCGCGCCGACGGACGATCCGATTGAGCAGATGTTGCATTCGGCGCACGAGCTCGCGCAGCAGATTCGCCGCGCGCGCTTCAAAAATGGTTCGCTCGAGCTGGATTTTCCGGAAATGAAAATCCGCCTCGACGAGCAGGGGAAAATTCTGCGCATCGAGAAAAATGAAAATGACGTCTCGCACCAGTTGATCGAGGAATTCATGCTGCTCGCCAACGAAGCCGTCGCGACGCGCCTGATGAGTTTGCGCACGCCGGCGATTTATCGCATCCACGAGGAGCCGGACGCGCGGCGCTTGCAGGAATATCGCCAGGACGTTTTGAGCCACAACGTCGCGTGCGGCAACTTGAATCAGCCGCACGAGGTGCAAAAATTGCTGTCGAAACTTGGCACGCTGCCGATTGGCGCGGCCCTGAAAATTGGATTTTTAAAGTCGCTGATGCGCGCGCGTTACGCGGTCGAGCCGCTCGGTCATTATGGTTTGGCGAAAAAGAAATACACGCACTTCACCTCGCCCATCCGTCGCTATGCCGATCTCGTCGTGCATCGCGCATTATTCGATAAAAACGCGGTGAAGGAAGGCGCGCTCAAAGTCATCGCCGAACATATTTCCGTGACGGAACGCAATTCCGCCGACGCGGAGCGCGACAGCAAGGACGTGAAGCTGTTCGCTTTTTTGAAGGCGCAATTGGAATCCGGTTCGCCGATAAAATATCCCGCGCTCGTGACCGACGTGCGCAACTTCGGCTTCTTCGTGGATGTGCCCGGCCTGGCGATGAGCGGCCTCGTGCCGTTGTCCACGATTGAAGATGACTTTTATGTGTTCGACGAATCGCGGCGCCAGCTCGTCGGCCGGCGGACGCGCAAAATCATTCGGCTCGGCGACAAACTCACGGTGCAAGTCGCCAAAGTGGATTCGTTCAAGAAGCAGGTGGATTTTTGTCTGGCGGCGGACGCTCTAAAAATTTTTGCGCAGCGTCCCAAACCAGCTCCGCGCGCATTTGATTCACGATCACCGGCTGCGCGCACCGATTCAAAAAAGGCGCCAGCCAATCCGCAACATTGGAAACGCAAATCCGCAGCGCAAGGCAAGCCCGCGCAATCTTCGCAACGCAAGCAGGAGCCATTTTGGAAACGCAAACGGGAAGAAGGCTCGGCTAAATGTCCGCCGCAAAATGAGACGCGTTCCGTCCCGGCCGGTTCGCAACCAGCGCGGCCGCAATTCAAGCGCGATGATCGCCCGATACTCAAAACCTCGGTGCGTTCGTTTGGCGGAAAAAATCGCGGTAGCCGCCGTTAATCCCTTCCAAGCAAACGCCGCAACCCATTTGATGGCAACGAAAGCGATAAAAATTATTTCAAGCCGCCCCCGGTGGATGCCCGTTCTTTTGACACTGGTTGCGCTATTGATTGTGTTTGCGAGCGGCTGTCAGACCGCGCCGCCAAATTCCTTGGCGACCCACAATTCCAGTATCTGGAGAAATGCCATCGCCGCTTACGAAGCCAACGACCAAACGAATCCGCCGCCAAAAAACGGCATCGTTTTTGTCGGCAGCTCCAGCATTCTAAAATGGAAAACTTTGGCGGCGGATTTTCCCGACCTGCCGGTGATCAATCGCGGTTTTGGCGGATCGCAACTCGCGGACGCGGTGAATTTCGCGGACCGCATTGTGATTAAATACCAACCGCGCGAAGTGGTGGTGTATGCGGGCGGCAACGATCTCAACGCGGGCAAATCACCCGAGATGGTTTACGGCGATTTTGTCGCGCTGATGCGCCAGCTGCACGCCGGCTTGCCGCACGCGCAACTGGCCTTCATTTCCAGCGCACCGAATCTAGCCCGCTGGTCGCAGGTGGAAAAAGTGAAGCGATTGAATTTGTTGGCGGAAAATTATTGCCGTCATCACGACATTTTTTTCATCAACGTTTTTCCGCTGATGCTCGGCACGGATGGCAAGCCGAAGCCGGATATTTATGTCGCGGACGGATTGCACATGAACGCCAAAGGCTACGCGATCTGGCGGGCGGCCGTGGCACCGTATTTGAAGTGACCGGTGGAACGGTTACGCTTCGACCGGTTGGAGGTCTTCCTTTTTTTCTTCTGTCGCCGTGCGGCTTTCGTCCTGCATTTCTTCCAACGGCCGAAACCGATCAGCGCGAAAACCACGCTCGAGATTGGCCTTGGAATCGGCCTTCGGATTAACCAGACCGATGAGCAGCACGGACACATCGCCTTCGAGCGTCAGGTTGATGCCGAGCCGGATATCGCGCACCACATAGGTCACGTCTTTAACGGGCAGGGCGTCGTAAAGCTTGCCGATGTCCGGCGGAAATTTATCGTCCACACAAACGACTTTGTCACCCACGTTGAAATTGCTCATGCTATTTTTTTAACACCGGCGGCAAGGGGAATCAAGCGAACAAAGCCGGCGCTCTCTGACGTTGTCCTATAACGGTGGTTTTATTATTGGGGTCAAAAGTCGGAATCCACGCACCCTTCATTTGCTCTCGGGACGCGCCGAAGTTGTGAATAGCCATCGGACTATCACTGTAAAAGAATTCTTGGTGATTTATTAAAACTACGAACCATGACTCGTTGGTGATGCATTTGTATTTTTGTAACTATTGTTGATTTTGTAACATTGTGGGCCTATTACTAGGAAATTGTGACGGTTTATCCCGGTGCAGCAACCAAGTCATCAATTTTTGTAAATTTATGTTGCCAACCCGCAAAGTCGGGCGTAAATATAACCATGATTTTGGTATGCAAAATAAGGAGCTTACCGAAATGTGTTTTGACAAAATCGTCAAAATAAAATTATTAGCCCAAATCAGCCCAGAAGGAGAATTATGAAAAAAATTAGCATTATGAACAATGGCATCTTCCGTCGCAGCGTCATGGCTGCTTGCGGTGCCTTGCTCGCCATGACGGGGACATTAAGGGCACAACCTATCTATATCAATACGTTCAACACCGATGATAGCGCGAACTGGGTAGTGAACTTCAGCTACACTGGCGGCACTGCTTTTAACTCAGTTTCCAATAGCCTAGTCAATTTTAACTTTGATTACACCACGGCAGGAATTCCAGTTGCTCCGCATAGCGCCGAATTTGGTTCAGCTTCCATCCACCACGGAATGAAGATGAGCGCCTGTTACACGAACCCCGCAACCCTTAAAGGTTCGGCTGCCACCACAGGTTTATCCGCATCACCGACAAATTTTAGTATTACTGCCAACTTTGTCATGCACGCCGATGTGTGGATGAACGTTGACTGCACTGCTTACTCCGTCTTACAGACCAACAACGTGACCGGCGCAAGCTATGCTGATAATAATCATGATAGCACCGCCTCAACTGTCTTCTACGGATGCGGCTACGGCACGCAAGGCACCGTGGCAACCACGCCCGGTTTGACTGATGCAATTTGGGTTGGAGCGTTGACCGATAATGGGACCTCCGCGCAATATCGTATGTATGGCCCTTCAACATTAGGAGAGGCTTCTTATCAAGACGGTGTCTTTCAGTCCACCGGAACTTCTACACCCGGATTTCCAGGTGATCCCTACGTCTATAATTTGGGCAGCGTGAATAATGGCGCGGGATGCCGCGAAGTGATATCCACTACTGGCAATCCTCCCTTCACCTCGGCCCAACTTGCAACAAACATGGTTAACGGCCTGCCTTGGGGAACCATATTTCCTCCTGAAGTGGTTCCTCTAGCTCAACAAATTTTATATCCGCAGCAAACAAATAATGCTTCTTGTCCCGGCCTTGTCACCTTTGCGTGGCATGACGTCTCCCTTGAAAAGGTCGGCAACGTGATTATTTACAAGATTGATGGCAATATTATTGCCACTGGCAATTATTCATCGGCTGGAACGCCACCCGGCAGTTTTCTTACCTTTGTCGCGACTCGCACGGGTTCTTCGGTCGCAAACGCAGTCACTGGTAATCAATATACCAATCTAAACTTTGTGGTTTTCGCCAACCTGGTGGTTTCCAATTACAACAACGTCGTTAATGTATCGGCGACCACGCCAACCTGTCAGGAAGGCGTCCCTGGAACGCCTGCCGTGTTTGACATTTCCCGTCCCTCGGCGGGTGTTCCTTTGACTGTCACCTACACGTTGACTGGCACGGCTACAAACGGTGTGCAATACACGACCGTGCCCACTACGGTGACATTCGCTTCTACCGCCACCGATACCAATATTAACATCTATCCGATTGACGATGGTATTCCTAATCCGACGACCACCGTTATTTTAACCCTCCAGTCCGGTGCCGGTTATGCCGGAGCGGGCAGTGCCATCGTTAATATTCTTGACGGCGACACGCCCACCATTGATATCAGCGGCAATACGCAGGCGTATGGACGCTATACCAACACTGCCAGCGGCTACAACGACTATATGAATTTTGTGCTGACGCGCCGTGGAAAACTGACCATTGGTTCCGACTTGAACGTGAACATGGCTTACAGCGGATCGGCCGTGAGCGGTGCCGATTTCACACCGGTCAGCAGCATTACTATTCCCGATGGCACGCAGGTGGTGACCAACGAGATCGTGCCGGTGGATGATCCCAGTGTGACTACCAACCGGACGGTTACGGTTACTGTGGGTGCTGGAGCGAATTACTCCATCGGCAATGGCACGGCGACCGGCACGGTGGTGTCCGCCCATTATGCGCCACCGTTGGCCGTCCTGCTGTCCGATGATCTTACCGGTTCAACTTCTCCTGAAACCAACAACTGGAGCATCCTTTACGGTTGTGGTGATCCGCTGGATGATGCCACGGACTACGAAGTCAATTTCGGCATGTCCTTGGCCAGCGCGGCCGGCAGTATCACTGTTCCACCGCCGCCGAGCGGAAACGCCAATGCGCTGCACCTGACCTGTAACAAGGACGTAACTCCCGGCTCACCGGGAGCGGTGAATGTCTATTATACGAACCTGTTTTTAAGCGGCAATTATGCGGTCCGTTTCAGCATGAACCTGATTGAAGGATCAGTCACCGCTAATAATACTGAAGGCGTGCTCTTTGGCATCAATCACACCGGCACGTGCAGCAACTGGTGGTATGGCAGCGGATTTATTACCAATCAGACATGGGCGAGTGACGGTATCTGGTATTATGTTACTGCGCAACCCGGCGGTTCAAGTCCCGGCGACTATGAGGAATTCACCGGACCCGGCGGCGTAGTTGCCGGTGTGGTCACCAATACCGGCTGGTCAAGATTGGCCTCGCAGTCGCAGGCTGCCTTCTCGCAAGTCTTCAAGGATACCAGTGGCAATCCCGGAGGTGGGCCGTTCACCTGTCTGGATGCGCTCGGAAACTCCACCGCTGGCGTTCCGGCCGAAGGTTCGCCTGCCGCTGGGTATGATGCAAGCACTTGGAGCGATGTGGAAATCAAACAGCAAGACAGCGTGGTCACTATGTCCATCAACCACACGGCCATCTTTGTCTATACCAACACGACCGCATGGACAAACGGATATCTGATGCTGGGATATACCGATCCGTATGGTTCTACCATCGGCAGCCCTGAAGCCGGTGTTTATATTGCCAATCTCCAAGTGGTGCAACTGGCATCATTGCTTCCGCCAGTGGTTACCATCAGCAGCATCACCATCAGCGGCGGCAACGTGGTCATCACGTTCACCACCTCTAGCGCGTCGGACACAACCTCGTCCTTCACGCTCCGGAGTTCCGGCACGGTGAACGGCACTTATACTGATGTAAATCCGGCGGCGACCATCAGTTCGCTGGGCAGCAATAAGTTCCAAGCCACGACGCCTTATATCGTGGGCAGCCAAGAGTTCTATCGCATACATCATAATTGACTGGAATCCAACTGATTCCTTTTCTACCGGGGCACCCGTATTGGGCGGGTGCTCCGGTTTAATTGATAGAAAGTGGTTCATGGTATACAATGTTTTAGATTACAAAATTGAGATGAAACACAAACAAATATCCGGTGGAACAAGTTCAGGATTTACGTTGATTGAGTTGCTGGTAGTCATTGCCATCATTGCCATCTTGGCGGCGATGCTGCTGCCAGCATTGGCGGCTGCTAAAAACAAAGCCTATGCCGCTCAATGTGTCAGCAACGTGAAGCAATTACAATTAGGCTGGGTTGTTTATTCCACTGATTTCAGCGATTACATGATGCCCAATTCACCGTCCACGGGGATGGGGCCTGGGCAACCGACTACTTGGGTTGGGAGTAATCCAGAAGATTGGGCTTTCAGAGATGCCAATATTGATCCACTTGTTTATCAAACCAATCTGATGGCCAGCTACATGACGTCCCAGTTGGGGGTGTATCGGTGTCCGGCTGACATTGTTCCCTCGGACAACGGACAGCGCATACGCACCTACTCCATGCAGGGTCAGGTGGGAGGTGCCATCGTTAGCGCCACATATAATCCTAACGCCAAGGTTTATTCAAAAGTCACAGAAGCAAGCGGCAGTCTTGGGCCATCTGATTTGATTGTTTTTTTGGAGGAAAACGGGTATGACTTGGGTGCGAGCAGTGTCGGCATGGATGGCTATTTGCAAGTCAACAATGCTTATTCGGCGACCGCAGGTGCCTATAGCGGCCAGGCAACTTTTCCAGACTTACCGGGTTCATACCATAAATGGAGTTGCGGTATGTCTTTTGCCGATGGTCATTCAGAAATTCACAAATGGGTAAATCCCGGCCTTAAGATACCGGTGAGCAGAAATATGCCCACCCCGCCAAACTATACTGTAGCTGTTGGCCTTACCATTGGCAATGCCAGCGGCCCGACGGCCACAGATTGGCAATGGTTCACGTCGCATTGCGCGGCTCACAATTAACCAAGCTTTGGCGACATACACAAACGCGTGAAAAATGAAAACTGCCAATCGCCGCGCGGTCAAAATGCCTTTACCTTAATTGAACTACTTGTTGTTATCGCCATTATTGCTATCCTGGCAGCCATGCTGTTGCCCGCATTGGCCAGTGCTAAGGAACGCGCCAAGCGTATTTCCTGCTTAAGTAACGAAAAGCAAATGGGCCTCGGCAGCCAGATGTTTGCTGAAGATGACTCCCAGCACGCCTATACCGGCACTATCAATTACGCCGACGACGATATGAACTGGCTTTATCCGAACTATCTGCCATCGCTTAAGGTTTTCTCTTGTCCATCAACAATCAACCTAGTCAGGACAAATACGGCTCCTATTACGGGAATTGATCCGACTTATACCTACAACCAGTCCGGTGTAAGCCTGTATTTGGATCGCATCCATGGGGGCACGGTTTATGTGACGGACTTATGCACGAATGCCGGGGGCAAGAACGGTGCCTATGGAATCAGCTATGAGTGTTCTGGCTATTTGAATAGCGTGCTGATGGGCGGATCGGTTAATCCCACTCTCGGCAAACGCAAAACCCAAAACGTCTGCTCCCGCTACACCAGCACGATTACCGAATTGCCTTATGCCAGTAAGGGCCAGACGATCGGGCCGAGCGATATTTTCATCATTTATGACGCCGACGATGTCGGCTACTTAGCCGATGGTTCCGTGGATCCAAACCGTAAAAACGATAATTATCCCGACCCTGGGGATAACCATGGGAGTGCCGGCGGCAACATGATTTTTTGTGACGGGCACGCGCAGTGGGTTGCGCAAAAAAATTACATGAGCACTTTCATTCTTGGCACCGACGAGTTTCATTTGCCCATCGTGCCTTAAACCCTTTTCGTTGTGGTGTCATTGTGGTTTTTGCCGGTAACAATCCATATTGATCATTTGCAGTCACACCGGCAAACAATTTTTATACAGGCGGGTTAATCATCCGAGCGCCCGCGGAAACCCGCGAGCAGCACGGCGATGTCGTCCAATTCATCCGTTCGTTTGCGGTTAGGCGGAGCATCGTAGCGGTTTAGCATCAGACTGAACACGAGCCGTTCGCCCGCCGCCGTTGTAACATAGCCGGACAGCGCGTTCACCCAGCGCAACGTGCCGGTCTTGGCGTGGACATTGCCGGCAGCCGGGGTGTTGCGCATCCGGCGGCGCAACGTGCCATCCTCGCCCGCGACCGGCAGGGCATTCGTAAAATCCTGCGCCCATTGGTTCGTCGCCATCAGCGTCAGCAGCCCCACGGTCGTATTGGCGGAAGTGAGGTTGTTGCGCGAAAGTCCGGACCCTTCATCAAAATGCACAGCGGCGGGAATCTCGTTCCTGGCCAGAAAATTTTCCAGCGCGGCGACTGCGGACTGCTCGGAAGTTCTCCAAATGGGCGCGTCTTTGGCGCGCAAAGTTTCGCCGACGTGATCGAACACCAGATCCGTTTCCAGATTCTGCGAGGGTTTCATGAAGCCGCGGATCACTTCGCGCAGCGGCGGCGATTTTACTTCTCCCAGTTTTACCAGATTGGTTTCATTCCACAGTGGAAGTTCCGGCCAGGCGAGACAACGGACTTTGCCTTTCACAACGATTCCGCTCCGCGCCAGCGCTTCTTTGAAAGCCGCGCCAAACCAGGCGGCGGGCTCCGGCACGGGCGTTTCCAAAATTTCGCTCGGGTCGTCCAAGGGCAGTTCGCCAAAAATATACAGAGTTTTCGTGCCCGGGGCGCGGCGCGTTTCCAGTCGCGCCTGGCCGCCACGCGGAACTGTCCTAGTCCGATTGACCAATACGATTTGCGTGTCCGGCGTGAGCCACGTCAGCGAACACGGGCTGGAAATCGTTGCGCCGGGCCGGACACTGATTTGAGCGAGGTTGTCTTCGAGCGTCAGGGCCGAAACTTCCGCGCCTTCCGTGTCCTCCAAATCTTCCACGCTCCAGCTGGCACCGACGGGCGGGCCGTGAAAAAATGTCGTGTCGGCAACGAGATTGCCGGTGACGCGCCGCACGCCGGCGTTCGTCAGGATGGATACAAATGGCGTAAACACGTCCCAGAAATTTGTGCTCTTCCACGAAGGATCACCGCGACCGGCCACGATCAAATCGCCATGCACCGTGCCAAATCGATTCGGCTTCGTCGTCACATAGATCGGCGTGGAAAATTGATAGTTGCCGCCAAGAATATTGAGCGCCAGCGCGCCGGTGTAGAGTTTGCTGTTTGAGGCCGGACTCATCAAACGATCCGCGTGATACTGGTAAATGATTTTGCCGGAATCGAGCGAGGCGATTTTGACACCCCACAGCGCGCCGCTGAAACGTGGCTGGTTGAAGTGCGCGTCGAGCTGCGCGCGCAGTTCCGCGAGCGAGCCGGCCGGGACGGCCGCTGGCGCCGACGCCGTCGCCAAAAAAACGCCGCTGCCGACCGACAACAACCAGCGACAACAACTGGCCGTGATGGAAAAATGATTTTTCATTTGCTGCTTCCTTCTGCGCCAGCGTAGCCCGCGGGCCAAAGCCGCGCAACGGCATTTTCGCGCGTGCAGTCGCGCCGCCGCGAACATACAATTACCTCATGCTGGAGCCGGAGCCATTGCAACTCATTGGCCGCACCGAGGTGCGGTCGGGCCGGCGCACGCTCGTCTATTTTTCCGGTTGCGATTATTTCCGGCTCGCGCGCGAGCCCCGCGTTTCGGCTGCGTTGACTTTTTCCTTGCATCAAGCGGGTCTGAGTGTTGCCGCCTCGCGCCTGACCACCGGCAACCACGCGCTCTACCAAAACTTGGAGGCCGCCCTCGCGCGTTTTTTTGGTGCGGAAACCGCCGTCGTGTTGCCTGATGGTTATCTCGCGGGCCTGGCCGTGACGCAGGCGCTCGCCGGCGAATTCACTCACGCGCTGCTGGATGAGTTTGCGCATGGCGCCTTGCGCGACGCCGCCCGCATGCTGGATTGCCCCATCCATTCTTTCCAACATCGCGCGCCCACCGCACTGAATCGCCTGATGAAAAAACTCGGGGAAAATTGTCGTCCGCTGGTGCTGACCGACGGCATGTTTTCGCACGATGGTTCCGTGGCACCTTTGCCGGCATATCTAAAATTGTTGCCGCGTGGCGGAATGATTCTCGTGGACGATGCGCATGGTGCCGGGATTTTGGGCCAGCACGGCCAGGGCGCCCTTGAGCATTGCGGCGTCAACCGCGAGCGGATCATCCAATGCGCGACGTTGAGCAAAGCGTTCGGCACCTATGGCGGCGTGGTGCTCGCGGCGCGCCAACTGCGGGAAAAAATCCTCGCGCGCAGCCGCGTCTTGGTCGGCACAACCCCCATGCCATTGCCGCTCGCCGGGGCCGCGCTGGCGTCATTGGAAATTTTACGACGCGAACCCGCGCGGCGAAAACGATTGTTCCAGAATTCAATTTTTTTGCGGGAAAAAGCGCGCGCGGCGGGATGGGAAATTATTGAAACTCCCGGACCGATCGTCCGGCTGCCGGCGTTGAACAAGATGAAAACAGCTGCGCTGAAAAAAAAGTTGCTCGCCGCGGGGATTTATCCGCCATATCTAAAATATCCCGGCGCGTCGGCCGGGGGAATTTTTCGGTTCGTCGTTTCCAGCGAACACAGCATCGAACAATTGGCCCGGCTGGCGGGCGTCTTGGCGGCTTTCAAACAGTGAATCGCCGCTGCGCGCCTTGGGCCCCCACCAGACTGCTGGCGGGCTTTAATCGGCCAGCATGGCGAGCACCACTAGCCGTCCGGTTTCGCTGATGCCGTCGTTGGGTTTATAGTTGTCAGCGACATGATCGGGATCCGCGAGCGTGGCCGCGCCGGATTGCTCGATGGCCAGTTCGCGCAGGGCCGATTTTCTGGCCCACTCGATCGGTTGCGCGCTGTTGATGGGCACGCTGCAAAAGAGTTCTTGGAACTCCACGCGACCGCCAAAGCTCAGCTCATCCTCCACTTCATCGGCCCATTCCGGCCGCTCCCAATCCGCCGGCAACGGCTGCTGGAAAAATTCTTTCATGTGGCATTCCATCCGGTATTTGGTCGCCCGTTCGCTGAGAATGCTGGCGTCGAGTGAAAATTCAAATTCCAGACCCTTCCGTTCCCCAAATTTCAGGTTCGTCTCCCAGTGGCCATACCGCAGGGGTTTGGTCTCGCCCGGCGGCCAGATCCACATGTCCGGCCCGCGCGTGTCTGGAAACTGCTTGCCCTCGGCCGGTTCCCGGTAGCCGAGATAAACATTTTCCAGATCACGCCAGTCGCGCAAGCCGGGCACTTCCCCGATCAGGCGCAGCCGCAGCTTGGGCGCCTCGGGCGGCACCGCCGTGGCGGCCATTTCAGGCGAGATAAAAGTCCATTCGGTCTGGAAATAAATGGAGCCATCCGCATGCTGACGGGGCAGGAACAATTTCAATCCGTCGGAACCCGAAAGTGTCCATTTCTGCGCGTTCAGTTGCAAAATGTTCATGGCCTGAAATTAGGATGGAACAGGGATTTTTGTCGAGTCGTTTTATGCAGGACGCCAAGCTTCGCGAAAACGCCTGCGCCGCACCCGTGAAAGTAAGGTTCGGTTGCATCCGCCTGACGCGCCACGTCAGTTCTTCCGTTGAAAGAGAGGCCGCTGCCGGCTTTTACGGCGAAGTGACCTTGTAGAATCGCCGGCTATAATTGGCCGCGTGCGGATCAGTGAAAGGATATTGGCCGGAGCCGAGGGGTGATTCCACCATGCTGCCTATGTTCGACCATTGGTTGAACGGCAGCGCCACGTTGGTGCTGGCCAGCACGGTGCAGGCCAGGTCGCTGTAGTTGGTCCCAGTGAAGCTCACGGAACCATTCGCCAGCTTGGCAACATTCTTCAACTTGCCCGGCGCCGAGGGATTATGGACGCCTTCCACCGCGCCGATGTCCGGTGCGCGTCCGAGCACGCGCGGGTAACCGCGCTGGTCGCTTGTGAAGGTGGTGCCGTTGGTGCAGCCGTCAATAGCCGGGGAACCCGGCCACGGCGGCATCGTGGGCGTGGGCCCCCCGTAGTTGCCGAGCGGCGCGAGCAACGGGGTGCCGTTCGTGAGGTTCGCGCCGGTCTGGCTGGCGATGCCGGAGGTGATGTGGTTGATGTTCTGGTTGTCATAGCCAGATGTATTTGGCAGCGTATTGCCCGCCACGATGGAGTTGAAAAGAGTAATAGAGCCTGATTCATCAAAGTTATACAACCCGCCCGCCACGCCACTCGGATCGATATTCCCCGTCAGCGTGCTTTGGTTCACGGTGATTGATCCTTCCTGATTCATAATCCCGCCGCCTTCGGTGCCGCTGTTTCCCGTCAACGTGCTTTGGTTCACCGTGAGCGCCCCTTGGAGATTATAAATTCCGCCGCCGTATTCGGCGCTGTTTCCCGCCAAGGTGCTCGCGTTGACCACTAGCGTGCCGTAATAATTCACGATACCCCCGCCGCCAATGCTCGCTGCATTTCCGGCCACCGTGCATTGGTTCACGGTCAGAACCCCGGCGTTCAAGATGCCGCCGCCTGCCAGAGCTGATGAAGCATTTCCGTTGGTGATGGTCAAGCCGGTCAACACCACGTTGGCGTTCGTCACCTGAAAAACCGAACCGGCCTGATTGCCGTTGATCGTGATGCCGCCGGGCAGCGCCGAGGCGTCAATGGTGAGGCTCTTGTTCAAGGTCAAGGTGCCGCTGGATTGGATGGTCGCGCCCGAGAGATTGGTGGCAAAGGTGATCAAGGCACCGTTCGTCGCATAGCTGCTGGCATAGCGCAGGGAACCGATCCCGGAATCGGCAGCGGTGGTGACGATGGGGCTGACCTCGAATTCCACCGCGCCCAGGTCCGGTGCCGGTCCGAACACGCGCGCGTAGCCGCGCTGGTCGGTCGGTAGGGTCGTGAACGGAGCGGCGTCAATGGCGGGCGAACCGGTCAACGGCGTCATTGTAAGCGTCGTCCCGCCGTAGTTGCCGAGCGGGGCGAGCTGCGGATTGAGCGCGAGAATCGTATTCGTGCCAAGGAGGGTTCCGACGTTGACGAGCACTTGCACAATGTTCGACCCTCCCGCGTTGACCGTGCTGGCAGTCGAGTTGTAGATGTCCCCATTGTTGTTCCCGGCAACAATGCTATTGGTGAGGTTCACCGTGCTCAAATAGTTGTAGATGGCACCCCCGTTGGTGGCCGCGCTGTTGCCGGAAAAAGTGCAATGGAAAATGTTCAGCACCGCGCCATTCATGTTTTCCACGGCCCCGCCGTTGGCTGGAACGGCGTTGCCGCTGAAGGTGCAGTTCTGTAGCGTGCAAATGCCGTCGTTGCGAATCGCGCCGCCAAACCCGGCGTAATTGCCGGAGAGCGTGCAGCCCGTCAGGGTTGTTTTCGAAAGATTCTCTATGCCGCCGCCCGCGCCGGTGCCGGCAACCACATTGCCCGCCACAGTGCAGTTGGAGATGACGAGCGTGCCGCTGTTGACGACAGCGCCACCATTGTCGCTGGCATCGCTGTGCCCGTTCGTCAGGGTCATTGCATTCAATCCGACATTCGCGCCGCTGGCGATGCTGAACAAGCGGCTGGCTCCGCCACCGTTCAATATCAGCGAACCCGCGCCGAGGCCATTGACCGTGGTGGTGCCCGCAACGGAGAGCGGACCTCCAGTCAAATTGAGTGTCGCCGGGCCGCCGTTCGTGAGCACGGACGCAAACGTGATGGTGTGTGCCCCGGCATGCGTCGCGGCATAATTCACGGCCTCGCGCAAACTCATTCCCGTGCCGAGGCTCGGGTCAATGGAGCCATTGTCTTCGTCAGTGACGGTGTTGACGGCGAGTTGCGCGACGTTGAGCAGGGCGAGGGTGCTGGTCACGCCCAGGCTGGTTGATGCAGTCACCGTGTAAGCACCGGCCAAGCCATTGGCCGTCAACACGGCGCTCGCCGTGCCGGTGGCATCCGAAATGGCCGTGATATTCGTCAAACCTCCGAAACTGGCGCTTGCGGCAGACGCATTAACTGTCAGCGTCACCGGATAATTAGTTACTGGCACACTGGCGGAATCCAACACGGTGAAAGCCGGGGCTGGCAGGAAGGCTTCGTTCACCAGCACCGCCAGCGGGCCGTTGCCGGTGAAACTGGTTACAACGCGGACGGTTGCCGTGGCGGAATTTTGATTGTAGGCCGCCGGCAGTCCGTTATAGACGAGCACCCAGTAGCTTGTGTTCGCACTCAAAACGGGGGTGGTGAAGCTGGAAGAATCACTGCCCACTGGCGTGCTTGTGTCGCCGGCAACACCTTGATACCACTGGAAGTTTGGCGATGTGCCGGACACGCTGACGGTGAGCAATTTGGTTTGGCCTGAGGCAATCACGCTGCTGGTTGGAATGGTCAGGATTGCAACAGGTGTGAATGCGCTGACCGTCGCGGTCGTGGAATCAGTCGTGTAGGACGTGTTGGTGGAGGCGATAATCCGGCAGAAATATTGTTGCGTCGCGCCGGCAGCCAGGCCGCTGACGGTGTAGGACGCGGAGGTTGCACCGGAAATCGGGGTGGCCGCGCCCGGATTCACACTGGTTCCGGCATACCATTGATAGTTCACCCCGCCGGCACCGCCGCCGCGGATCATCCCCGCCACGGTCATCGTGTAACTGGAGCCGGCGACGATGTTGCTGCCGACCGGTTCCACCGTGACGAGCGGATACTGGCTGAAGGTATATTGCTGCCCGGTAAAAGTAGTCGGCACATCCGGCGATTCGCTGGCATGGCCCACATAGCTGCAACCCAGCAAACCCGTGCCGGTGCCGGTGCTGGCGGACACCACCCAGTTGGAACCGGAACCCGTGACGCTGGTGATGGCCGCCCCGGAAAGTCCATCGGGATTGGTCAGGGTGAAGTTGGCCGCCGTCACACCGCTGATGGCCGCGCTGAAAGTTACTGACCAATGCACCGTGCTCGCCGCCGTCGGCGAGGGATCGGTGATGTTGATGGCGGTGACGTAAGGCGCGCCCGACACGATGATATAAAAATAATAGGGACCGTTCCCCGGCAGGGGCGTGGCGTAGGGAACGGTGATCAGCGTATTGGCCGGCAGCGCGCCGGCATAAACGCGCAGATATTCGCCCTGAAAAATCCGGTCCAGCTCGTAGTCGCCCGGATCGGCCGTGAAGTTCGCCGGGTCAGGCCAGGTATAAACGGCGATGAAATCTGAAGAAACGCGCGCCATCGAAGATCCGGCGGGCGTGGGGGCGCTGAAAAAATACCAGCGATTGCTGCTGTTGTTCGGGATGTCCACCGAGCCCCCGAGCGCCACGAAGTTCGTGACGTTCTGGGCCAAACCATTGCTGCCACTTAGCAATTGGACCAGGATCAGCACCAGGAGACCTGCCGCGCTCATCCCGGTGCGGGCGGGGCGGCAGCAACGGAAAAAAGTGGCGCCGGGCGTAATTGTTTGAGTTTGCATAGGATTTTCCATTGGCAGCCTGGGGCAACGGGCTCCCTTTTGACTGCATGTGCTTGATCCGTTGGTATCGCCCCTAGCTGGGTTGCTGGATATGCCGGGCTTGGACCGTAAATTCCGGTGCCCGCTGCCGCACAAATTGATTGGCCCTACAGTTAATCATAAAAGCGGATGGCTGTCACGGATTTAACCATATTTTATGATCTACCCTATTAGCACTGCCGCGCGGGAGCCTCTCGCCGAACGCCGCCCGCAAGGAATTGCGTTGTCGCTTGCTCCCTTCTCCGCATCGGATGGGGAGAAGGTGGCCGCAGGCCGGATGAGGTGTCGTTCAGTTTGAAACATCAAAACCCCTCACCTCAATCCTCTCCCCGTTTGGCGGGGAGAGGAAGCTGCCGCCGGCCGGCTGCGGTGTGGCCTTGAACGCGAACCACGCCAGCCACGCGAACGCTTCTCCCGCTCCTCGCCCAACGAGGAGCCGCGACAGCGAACATGGACTGGTGAGGAGTCAAAAAATAATTCCTTCTTCGCATTCATCGCGCCGAAATCGGATGAAGGCGGATCGGATGGGGAGAAGGTGGCCGCAGGCCGGATGAGGTGAACCGCGAAATACGCGAACCATGTGCACGGATTAATTTCAAAGCCAAGGGCTGACCCTTTTACATTGGCATGGCTTTACTGACGTCACTGACACGTTTAAAGGGATGAATTGAAGGGTGCTCACATCTATTAATCACCTAAAGCAAGGATCAGAAGATCTTTGATCAGTGAACGAAGTCCGGCCGAGTCCTTTGCCGTAATTTTAAAACCGCGAACTGAACTTGAAAGAACATGCGCCATTTTTTCGGCGGAGATTTTTACTTTGGAAGTTTGAAACAGGCTGTGGGATTTAAGAATCGGTATCAGAATCTTCTCAAAAGACCGATAGCCTTGCTTGACGGAGTCTTGGGCGAATCCAAAAGTGCACTCTAAGAGTTCCGCGACTTCACTGGACCCGAGCGTCATTTCAAACGGACGGACCGTCCAAAGCTCGAAAGCAACTCGAAGCTTTTCATCGGGTGATTTCAGCGGCGCAATTTTAGTCTCAATCTCAGCCAGAGTTTCTTTTACAAAGTGCTCGTAAACGCCCTTAAAAATTTCTTCTTTGCTGCTAAAAACCAGATAAAGCGCGGGCCGCGAAATTTCGGCGGCCTCCGCGATATCGTTCATGGTCACACGTTTGTAACCATAGCGCAGGAACGTATTGCGGGCGGCAGCAAGCACCACGTCTCTTTTTTTAAGATTCATATTTTTATTGTTGACATATTTTGTTTCTTTGTCAAATTATAGACATATAGACGAAGTTTGTCATAAATATAATAAAGTGAAAATATGGCCAAAACAGTATTGATCACAGGAGCATCATCCGGCATTGGCGCGGAAACCGTTAAGGCTCTGCTGGCAGTCGGGCACACTGTCTATGCCGGAGCGCGGCGACTTGACCGGATGAAATCCTTGGCTGATGCGGGTGAACGTTTATTGGCTTTGGATGTGACCGACGATGCTTCGATGACAATCGCGGTGCAGACTATTTTGCGAGAAGCCGGGCGCATCGATGTGCTGATTAACAATGCGGGCTACGGCTCTTACGGCGCTCTGGAAGATGTGCCACCGGAAGAAGCCCGCCGACAATTCGATGTTAATATATTCGGCCTCGCCCGCTTGACCCAGCTTGTGCTGCCAACGATGCGGGCGCAGCGTTCCGGTCGGATCATCAATATATCTTCCATTGGTGGAAAGTTCGGTGAACCCTTTGGCTGCTGGTATCACGCCACCAAATTCGCGGTTGAAGGTCTTAGCGACTCGTTGCGCATGGAGTTGCATCCGTTCGGCATTGATGTCGTCGTCATTCAACCCGGAGCGACCCATAGCGAATGGGGCAAGATAGCCCACGACAGTCTGATTAAATATTCGGGTGACGGCCCGTATCGCGCGGCCGCCACCGCGCATGCGAATGTGATGGAGCTAGCGCATAAAGGGTCAATTCCTGCGCAGCCAAGTGTTGTCGCCAAGACCATCGCTCAAGCGGTTCAGGCGCGCAAGCCCAAGACCCGCTATGCGACCGGCGGATTGGCAAAAACAATGTTATTCATGCGCCGCGTTCTTTCCGACCGTGCCTTCGACGCGACGTTCCGGATGATGGAACGCCAAATGGCGAAATCTAAAGCGTGAATTGTCATGAAAAAATCAATCGCCTTAAAAATTCTTATCCTTGTGATCTCGGCATTTCTCATTTTCCTGGGCTTGGTTAAGTTTGAATATGGAACCGGAAAAAAGTATCCCGATCTTGGAGCCAATTTACCGACAGAATCTTTTGCCCTCGAAAAATTGATTCGATTGGACTATCCGCCCGGAAATCTTGCCGTGGCGACTAACGGCGATGTTTATTTCAACTACCATCCGCTCGCTAAAACCGAACGTTTTTCGCCGGCAACCGTTTTCAAATGGTCCAACGGCAAAGTAGAGCCTTTTCCCTCGCTCGAGGCCCAGAAAGACTTTCAAGGAACGTTTGGCATGACGATTGATAAACAAAATCGAATCTGGTTTATTGAACCAGCGGGTCTTGATTTCAAGCATACGCGTGTCTCCGCGTTTGATCTGAATACGAAAAAGCGGGTGGAGTTTTTTGAATTTCCCAAAGGCCAGGCGCAGTATGCGGAAGACATCCGAGTCACGGCTGACGGCAAACACGTCATTCTGCCCAATCCCGGTCTCTTCAGATTTACGACTCCAAGTGTGGTTGTCTATTCCGTTTTGGATCACACTTTTTATTCAATCAAATCCCATAACCCAGGTTTAAGCCCCGAAGATTGGATCATTCAAACACCCTATGGACCGGACCGATTGCTTTGGGGACTGATTAATTTTGAGGTTGGTATCGACGGAATTGAAATTAGCGCAGATCAGAAATGGCTCTACATCGCATCGCTGACTCATTCTCGTCTCTGTCGAGCACCCATGTCGGTCGTTTTGAATTCATCAACCTCGTCCGAAGCTTTCGACCGGAGCGTGGAAGATATCGGGCAAAAGCCCATGAGCGATGGAATCGCGATCGACCGAGAAGGGCGTGTCATCCTCACGGATGTCGAGCACGGTGGAATTATGGCGTTCAATCCAACCACGAAGCAGCTTTCAAAGCTTGGTCGGTCAAAAGATATTGTTTGGCCCGACGGAGTCGTCGTTGGAGGCGACGATGATGTCTATTTTACAGATAGCTCAATCACTTCCTACATGGATCCGCTCGTGAGGCCCCCGACCAAATCAAAGCTTCTGGAACACCGGCCTTACTTTATATATCGCTTTAAAAAGTCGAGCGACCCTGCGAGCGGAACCTAATGGATGAGATGTCCCCTCACCCTGACCCTCTCCCCGCTTGGGCGGGGCGAGGGAATCAATTCACGCGCACGGACAACATGACGCGCATATTGAAAATCACGCGTCTTCTCCCTCTCCTCCCAAAAGGAGGAGAGGGCCGGGGTAAGGGGCAAAGAATGTTTTATTTCTTCTTCGATTTAAGCCAATTCTGATATGTGTAAAATCCGTTAACAATATTCACATCGAGGATACGTTTGATGATTTTATCGGAACTATCAGTTATTCCCAATTCTGCCTTGGCGGCATCCACAAGTTGAAGCAGGCCCTGTTTAACTGTTTTTGTTAACTTAAATTGCTTTTGCTTTTTAGAAAAGAGGGATTCCAAAAATGGGTTGTGGAAATGTTGAATGCGCTCTCTTGCCCATTGATCGCGCTCATTGATTCCTTGAATCAGTATATTGCGATGCTTTTCTGGCATCCAACTGGAACTCTTGCTGAACAGCCACACTAAACCGGCGAATTGCTCACATCCGTGACGTATGTAACTCGCATCATGCGTTTGAAAATACCAGTGAGCTAATTCTCCAGCAGTGTAGTTACCGAATTGAGGATGTCGAAAAGCAATGACATCACCGCATAGAGCTGGGCTGTCATTTACGGTATAGTGCCTCCCGTATGTAAAAGCCCTATCCACTTCCCGATCATCCGGAGGCAGGTTCAACAATCTGTCAAAAACATCTCCCAGGCCTTGATCGAAACCGGGAATTGTTAGCTGAGGTGCATACAAAGCCAATGTTCCTGGATTATTCCTCGCGCAATCAAGCAGCCACGGCCAGCGCCTAAGGAAATCGTGTATATCAGCGGGATCAGTTAGAGAAGATATTTTCAATTCTTCCGCCGCAAATGACCAATCCATTTGTAAAGCCGCAGATGCGATATTCATGCCTCGTTCGCGGCCTCGGTATCCTTCCGGGAATGGCAGCGGAAATATCCACCGCCGTCCCATGTTTGTGTCAGGGAACCGCAATTCTTCCTTATATTCGATCATATCGAGCCACCATTCGTCGGAAATAGCAGGTGGATCGATATTTAAAGAATTCAAAAAATTTCTGGCTACTACAAGTGGGCTTTCATGCGGCTTAAGCCTGCGCACAAGTTGACGCATTACAGCACTAATGCCATCTGACGATGAAATTGCTTTTTTGTCTGCTAACGGAGGAGAATATTTCATGACTTCATCAATCCCAACGCGGTGCCATATTAGTAGGATGATGTCCTGCTTTTCAAAAATTTCGCGCGCGGTTAGACCTTTCAATTCTCGCTTCGCCCAAGGTTTTTTAAAAAAACTCGGGCTAAGCACTACAATGCCAAACTTGGATTTTACAAGGCCTTCATCAATTTTCTGACTGAGGCTGTCGCCTATTGAAAGGGAAAATTCGTCATACCAAACCTCAATATGCTGTTGAGCAAGAAGCTCCGCCAATGGGCGCACAAAGTCATCTTTGTCTTCGCTAGCGTGGCATATGAATACATCGTATAAAGGGGTCATAAAGGGGTCAGTCCCGATTGTTGACAAAATTCTTTGCCATTGGCGAGTGTGCGCCGGAAAACTGGCAAGGTCAATTCCGCGTTCGCGTAGTTCGTGTATTTCGCGGTTCTCCTCATCCGATCTCCGGCCACCTCTTCCCCATTGGATGCGGAGAAGGATTTTATTTCAACTCCTCACCCGCCATAGCCGCTGCTCCTCGTTGGGCGAGGAGAGGGAGGAGCAAGATGTGGTTTGCAATTGGTGCGTGCTGATGTTCGGGTGCGGGTGTCAAGTTCCCTCGCCCCGCCCAAGCGGGGAGAGGGTCAGGGTGAGGGGTTTCACGCCTTGAATTTTTTGCCACAATTTGCATTCTGTCGGGGTGAACCCGATCGCCACCGCCCGCCAGCTTCGCCGTGACCAGACGGACGCGGAACGGGATTTGTGGCGCGCTTTGCGCGGACGGCGATTTGCCGGCTTCAAATTCCGGCGACAATATGTGGTTGCCTCCTCCTCCCAGCCTTCTCCCCCATTGGGGGAGAAGGTGTCCGAAGGACGGATGAGGGGAACATATATTTTGGATTTTTATTGTGCGGCGGCGCGGCTGGCGGTGGAACTGGACGGTTTCCAGCACGGTCTGCCGGAAGGGTTGGAGCGCGATGCCGAGCGCGACAAATTTCTGGCGGAGCAGGACATCGAGACGCTGCGTTTCTGGAATCGCCAGTGGCGGGAGAATAGCGAGGGTTGTCTGCTGGCGATCTGGGATGCGTTGCAGCGCCGGACGGGTTGCGTGCGGGTGATGAAAAATGTGGCCGGTCAACGGTTCGTGCCACCGGATGAAAAGAAGATCAAGCGGATAGTTTAATGACGGACTCCTCACCAGTCCATGTTCGCTGTCGCTGCTCCTCCTTAGGGGAGGAGAGGGAGAAAAAGGCGCGGCTGAAAATATAGCGCCACCGGCCAAATCCCAGCACGTGGATTCATTTCCCACTCCCCACCCAAGCGGGGAGTGGGTTAGGGTGTGGGAACGCTACGCTAAAGTCCTGTTTTTAGTCACAGTAAGACATCGCATTGTCTAAAATTGAGATTCACCAGGTCAGCTTGGCCGGAGAACCTCCAAGTTCCCTGAGGGAACTTGTTTGGGAAGCGAGGGAACTTCCAAGTTCCGTCGCGGAACTAGTTTGGGACGCCACGGAACTTGGGAGTTCCGTCGGCAAACTTGGCGGGGACGTCAGGGAACTTCCAAGTTCTGCGAAAGAACTTGTTTGGAAAGCAATGGAACTTGGAAGTTCCCCCGGTGAACTTGTTGGGGACGTCGCAAAACTTCCAAGTTTGATCAGCAAACTTGGCCGGAAACGTCACGGGGACATGGCGGTCTTCCAGTTGCGCCAGAAGGCAATGGAAGGTGTGTTGATGGCAAAAAAAGGTTGGCATTGGCCCTGCTGGATTATTTTCAATAACCAACACTGTCATAGGGAATGATGGTCGTCTGGTTGGAAACCTCAGGAGTGAGGAAGAAAGGCAAAAGTATGGTGATAAACTTAAGGGTCTCACGGGACTTCATCAAAGCCGCGGCCAATGACCTGGCCAACCTCGGCGATGATGTGATCGAAGGATGACGGATAACGCGGCGTTTCCAACGCCGCCGGTGGACACGGCGGTTCTGACCACCCTCAATACCACGCTACGGAGCAGCATCGTGGCGGCAGACGCGGGCGGGCCGCAGCAGACGGCGGCCAAATACAAGGCGTATGACGCACTCGTGGCGGCCTTGCGCAAAGACGCCAACTACGTGGAAATCCAATCGAACAATGATCTGGAGATCCTGTTGTCCTCGGGGTTTGACGTGGTCAGCACCAATCGCGCGTCTGCGCCGTTGGACACGCCGGTCATCACACAAATCCTCAATAACGGCACCACGAAACTGCTGTTGCGACTGAACTCGATCCTGAATGCAAAATCGTATCAGGTGCAGATCGCCACGGCGGCGAACGGTCCCTGGCAGGAAGCAGGCATCTATACGCAGGCCCGCCGGATCGTGCTGCTGGGCCTGACGCCGGGCACGATTTATTTTGTGCGCGTGCGGGCGATCGGCGGGAGCACGGGTTACAGCGAATGGAGCGTGCCGGTGTCGCTGATGTGCACTTGAAGCATCGTTTTGCCACCCCTGACCGCAAGCAGCGGGGCGGCGCAATCAGACGGCGGGGATGTCAATCCTCTACTCCTGCATCCCTGCCGTCTGTAATTTAATTTGTCCTCCTTCTTCTAGGCGAAATAAATGGGATGGGCGGTTGTTAAACTAATCTGGAAATGTGTGGTGGACGTCCGACCTCACCTAAATCCTCTCCCCCAAGGAGAGGACTTTCCCGGATCACGCGGGCGTTTTTTTGGCAAACTATCCGGCTATCCCAGCGTGGGTTTTAAGGAATCAACAGCCGGTAAAAATGCATCGGCGCGGCGGTGTTGGTTTCCGCGAACCAGATCTGACCGTTGGCATCGACGGCGTTAGTTTGCAGCGGCAGCCACAGGATCGGCGGCGCCAGATTCGTCGTGAGTTGGACGACATAAGTGTTGCTGACCGCGCCGCCCTCCGCCGCCAGGGCAAAGCCGTTCGCGGAATTCGTCAGATACAAGGCGGGCAGGGGAACGACATTAAACAGCGCCGCGCTGCTGGTGGCGCGGCCCAGCGTATTGGTCACGATGACGGAATAGTATCCGGTCTGATTGGTGGCCGCGGGCGAAAAATTCAGGCGGTTGGTCTGGCTGCCCGAAAGCGCGCCGCCATCGGTCAGCGCCACGCCGGCAGCCAGCCATTGATAGTTGAGCGTGCCGCTGCCGGTGGCGCTCACCGTCAGGCTGACATTCCGGCCGGCAAAGGCGTTGGTGTTCAGTGGTGGCGCGAGGATGACCGGTGGCGCGGGTATGGCAAAAATTCCGCCGACACTGATCGCGGTGTTGGAGCTCGTGACGGTGAAACTTTGGAAGTCCGCCGTGGTCAGCCACGTCAACGCCTCCGTGGCGGTGAACAGGCCGGTGTTCGTCTGGGCAAAAATATAATACTCCGGCGAGGTCGTCGGATTCAGGTTGATGCCATAACGACTCTGGCCGGAAGTGCCCAGCGGCAACTCGCTCATCGGTCCGGCAAAAAACCAGTTGGTCACGGAGATGGCAGGGTAGGGCGAGGACCATGCGTAATAGTTCAGCCCGCTGTTGTTGGTGAAGATCAGATTTTCGCCGCTGTAGAAACCGGGACCGGCATCGTAGGCGGTCGCAAATTGGTTGTAACCGGGATCATTGATCTCCACGCGCACATTGTCCACAAGGCCGAAACTCAGATTGGTGTTGTCGGTCAGCGAGGCGAACGGATCCCAGAAGCCGACGAAAACATTGCTCGCGGTGAACGTGGCGTTGGAAATGATCGCAAACAGAATTCCATCCACCGACCAGCTCACGGTGTTGCCGCGTTTGGCGACAATCACGTCGTGCCACGCGAGTCCGAACGTGCCCGGATTAAGCGCGCCGGTTTGTTGCGAGTAGGTGGATTGTTGCAGCGCCGGTGCGGACTGGCCGGCGGGGAACGCAGTGGTGTAATAGCTGTCCGCGTTGTCGAGTCCGCCGGCGGCGTAGATGCCGGTGCTGGCAGTTTGCCAGTTCTTGCCAATGTAACCGGCGTAGTCGCCAAACGTGGTCGAGGTGCCGCTGACGCCGCCATCGCCATCGACGGAAAAATAATAGCCGTCCGCGCTGGCGTTGGTGGTCCATTCCACGCGGTTGCCGGCGGTGCCGAGGCCTGCGGTGAGAAACTCGGTGGAACTGGCGCCGCCGCCGGGAAAGGGACCATTGACGTTGACCCAGGCATCGAAATGCAGACGATAGTCGCCGGTGAAGCTTTGGTTCGCCGGTGAAATGGAAAGCGCGGCACACACGCCGAGCGTGAGATTGGCTTTCAACTGCGCGCCATGCGTGGTGCCGCCGGTGGAGTGCGGCGCGGAGGGGATGCCCAGCCTGGAATAATCGTAGTTAAAAGCGGCGGCGCTGTCGCCGGAACTTCGGTTGACGATCCAGTTGGCGGCGGAGTTGGTTTCAAACGTGTCCGAGAAAACCGTGAATTGCGGCGGGAAAACGAGCAGCGAGACCACGCTGCTGGTGACGCTGCCAAAATAATTCGTGACGACGACGGCGTAATTGCCGGCATTGTTGGTTTGCGTGTTCGTGAGGTTGATGGTGGCATTGGTCGCGCCGAAAACATTGGTGCCGTTGAGCCGCCACTGATAGCTCAGCGGCGCGGTGCCGGTGGCCGTGGCGCTGAAACTCGCCGCGCCGCCGGTGTCGACCACGCGCGTGAGCGTCGTGGTCAGCGTGACGCCCGGCGACGCGCTCAACGGCAGCACCAGCGTGGCCACCATCTGATTGGAGGTGCCGTTGAAAACGTCCAGGTCCATGTTGCTGGTGCCGGCAATGCCGGGAACGGTGCCATACCAATCATATTGCCAGACGGTCCAGACGTTCGTTCCCCAGATTTCGTAATTTGAATTGGTGTAGGACGTGTAGTGCCACGGACTGCCCGTCTGCGCGGACTCGCCGCTGGGATTGGCGATCCACGGCAGCCACTGGGCATCGCTGCTGTTCAGATAACCGGCTTCGTAAGTGCTGGTGTAAATGATGGGTTTGACCGCGATGCCCAATGCGGCGGCTTTGTTCACGATGGCTTGGCACCATTGGTTCGCCCAATCGCCGTAGCTGCTGGCACCGACGGGAACATTGTTTGGCGCATCGAATGTTTCGTAGTCCAGGGCCGGCTGCACGGTCAGGCCGTCGTCCTTGATGTAATTTCCCGCGACACTCCAAAAATAATTCGCCTCCGCGCCGGGCGAATTATTTTCGGGATGCGCAAAATCATAGGCGCCGATGTAAACGCCCGCCGCCTTGGCGTGCACGGCATTGATCGCGAAATCGCCATCGGTGACAGTCACGCCCTCCGTGGCCTTCGCCCACGCAAAACTCACGCCGGAACTTTTTACGTTGGTCCAGTTGATGGTGGAACCTTGATAGGACGAAACATCGACGCCCAGCGGGCGCTGGGCAAACCCATCGGAGTTTGCCAGACGAAAAATGGTGAACGCCGCGAAGACGAATTTTATGAAAAAATTTCGCGGCGAAACGAATTGCGGCAGGACGGGCATGGCGGGCTCACTCTAGCACATGGGCAAGCCATGCGCCTCGGCCACGGCCTTGTAAGTCACTTTGCCGCCTTTGACATTGATGCCGCCGATGAGCGCGGGATTTTTGGCGCAGGCTTCTTCGACGCCGTAATCCGCCAGCATTTCGAGATAGCGATAAGTCACGTTCGTCAAGGCCTGCGTGGCGGTGCGCGCATAAGCGCCGGGCATGTTCGCCACGCAATAATGGGTCACGCCTTCCTCAACATAAACCGGATCGTGATGCGTGGTCGCACGCGAGGTCTCGGCGCAACCGCCCTGGTCAATGGCGATGTCCACGAGCACGCTGCCGGGCCGCATCCGCCGGAGCATGGCGCGCGAAATTAATTTTGGTGCCTTCGCGCCCGGCACCAGCACTGCACCGATCAATAAATCCACCGTCGGCAACAGGTCGGACAAATGCGCTTCGCTCGAAAAAAGCGTGTGCGCCGTGTGCAGCGTGATGTCGAGGAAACGCATCCGCTCCAGATCCACTTCGAGAATCGTCACGTCTGCGCCGAGGCCTTGCGCCATGCGCGCGGCATTCACGCCGGACGCGCCGCCGCCGAGCACGACGACTTTTCCCGGCAGCACGCCCGGCACGCCGCCGAGCAACGTGCCGCTGCCGCCAAAATGTTTCGCCAGAAAATAGCCGCCCACCAGCACGCTCATGCGCCCGGCGATCTCGCTCATCGGTTCGAGCAAGGGCAGCCGCCGGTTCACCTCGATGGTTTCATACGCGATGCACGTCGCGCCGGATTTCATCAATGCTTCCGTCAGCGGCTTGCTGGCCGCAAGATGCAGATACGTGAAAAGAATTTGTCCCTGGCGCAACAACGGCAGTTCGCTCGGCAGCGGCTCCTTGACTTTGATGATCAAATCCGCGCGCGCAAAAACTTCCGCGTGGGAATCCACCAGCGTGGCGCCGGCCGATTGATATTCCGCGTCGGGATAGCCCGCGCCGATGCCCGCGCCGCGTTCGACGATGACCTGATGCCCGCGCTTGATCAGTTGATAGGCTCCGCTGGGCAGCAAAGCGACACGATACTCCTGTTCTTTGATTTCTTTGGGGACGCCAACAATCATATTAATTCCTTATGCCGGCACGCTACCAAACCTGCGCGTGATGTCAACCTGCGCGCAAAAAAGGAATGTTACAATTTTTACATCGCGCTTTAAAAGACGGCTGGGGAGCGTCGGAAAACGCGCCCGGCGAACGCCGCGATAAAAAAGTGCGCCGGAAATCAAACCGCGCAAGCACTAGGCGCTGTTGGAAGTGAGCCGTTTGTAACGCAGGAAATTTTCCGCCGCCTTGGCCGCCGTGCAATCACCGGCGGCATCGACATAAATGCCTTCGATCCGCGACGAGCCATCCGCCAGTTGAAACAAGGCCCAGCAGGTCAGCGGCATGGATAATTCCGCTTCGTCATCCATTTTGAAGACCGCCACCCAGTCATCCGCCGGAATGATCTGTATGATTTTTTCGTCCATGATTTTTTGTTTGTTAAAGCTTTTTGTTGGCTGCGTGCCGGTGAACAAAAACACCCTACCATAATTCCCCGGGAGCCACAGTCAAATTTCCGTCGGTAGAAATTTTTACGCTCGCGGCATTAACTTTCGCTGGCGAACGGCGCTGGCTTAACGCGCGTTCAGATATTGCTCGTCGCTGACTTTTTCCAGCCAGTCAACCACCTTGCCGTCGAGGTTTTCCTGGATGGCGATGTGCGTCATCGCCGTGGTGGGCGCGGCCCCGTGCCAATGTTTTTCGCCGGGCGCAAACCAGACGATGTCGCCCGGCCGGATTTCTTCGATCGGTCCGCCTTCGCGCTGCGCCCGCCCGCAACCGGCGGTGACGATGAGCGTCTGGCCGAGCGGATGCGTGTGCCACGCCGTGCGCGCGCCCGGTTCAAAGGTGACGATGGCCCCGGCGATGCGCGCGGCATCGCTGCCCTTGAACGGCGAGTCAATGCGCACGGTGCCGGTGAACCAATCGGCCGGGCCTTTATTTGATGGCTGGGTGCCAGCCCGGGTGATGATCATAAATTCGGTGGTTATGATTTGAGCGACGCCATATCAATCACGAAGCGGTATTTCACATCGCTCTTCAACATGCGTTCGTAGGCGGTGTTGATCTCGTCCATGCGGATCATTTCAATGTCGCAGGTGATGTTATGTTTCCCGCAGAAATCCAGCATCTCCTGCGTCTCGGGCAGCCCGCCGATGAGTGAACCTGAGAACGAACGACGCCGGAAGATCAGCGGAAACGCCGCGACCGGCAGCGGTTTCTCCGGTGCGCCGACGAGCGTCAGATTGCCGTCGCGTTTCAACAGATTGAAATACGCATTGATGTCGTGCGTCGCGGAAACGGCGTCGAGAATGAAATCAAAACTGTTCGCGTGCGCGGCCATTTGGGCGTCGTCTTTGGAAATCACCACCTCGTGCGCGCCGAGACGCTTGCCATCCGCGACCTTGCTGGGCGAGGTGGTGAACAGCACGACGTGCGCGCCAAAAGCTTTGGCAAATTTCACGCCCATGTGACCAAGCCCGCCGAGGCCGACGATGCCGACTTTCTGGCCGGGACCGACCTTCCAATGTTTTAACGGCGAATACGTCGTGATGCCCGCGCACAACAACGGCGCAGCGGCGGCGAGATTCAAGTTGGTCGGCATGCGCAGCACGAAATCTTCCGTCACGACGATGCTCTGCGAATAACCGCCGAGCGTCGGCGCGTTGAGATGTTTGTCCAGACTGCCGTAGGTCATCACCATGTCGTGGCAAAATTGTTCCAGGCCATCGCGACAGTCCGGACAAGTGCGGCAAGAATCCACGAGGCAGCCCACGCCGACCGTGTCGCCGACCTTGAATTTTTTCACGCCGCTGCCGATGGCGGTCACGCGGCCGACAATCTCGTGGCCCGGCACGGCGGGATATTGCGTGAAGCCCCATTCGTTGCGGGCGAAGTGGAGATCGGAATGGCAGACGCCGCAGAAAAGAATTTCAATCTGCACATCGCTGGCGGTCGGCAGTCGGCGGTTGATTTTGGTGGCCGCCAGCGGTGCGGTCGCGCCCGACGTCGAATAAGCTTTGACTTGATTCATAATGATTTTTGTTTGATTCCAATTGCGACCGAAATCCTAACTCAAGTTGGTCGAATTGTCGCCTGAGTTTTGCGCCACCCTCGGCGGCGTTTGATTCCGCGCCGGTGCCGTGCTAGAAATCTGCATGACGAATTACATCGCTTGGGCCTTGATCGGCATGGTCGGCTATTCTTTCACCACCTTGTTCGTAAAGCTCGCAACGCGCAGCGGCCAGTTCTCCAGTTTTCTGGTGCTCGCCATCGCCTGTGTTTTCACCTTCACGGCGGCCGTGGCGATCACGCTGGCGCGGGGCGATCTGCAAAATGTCACCGCCAAAGATTTTGCCAGTCCGAGCGCCGGATTTGCTTACGCCACGGGCCTCGCGCTTACCGTCGCGGTCATGTCCCTGTTCCGCGCGCTCTCGCTGGGACCGGCCAGCATCGTGGTGCCCATTTATGGCATGTTCATCGCGGGCGGCGCGGTGCTGGGAATCATTTTTTTGCACGAGCCGTTGACCGCGCGCAAGGCCGCCGGCTTGGCCTTGGCCGTGGTCAGCATTTGCCTGATCGCCAAAAAATAAACGCGACGGAACAATCTTCATTGCAATTTTTTTGCAGCCGACGTTCCCGTTGATTTTCGATTAATTGATTGAATTCCTGCGCCGCTGCCCGCAGCCTATATAAAAGGAGCATCCGTCCCTTTTGATCCCTATGTCGCAATCGCACAACCGTTTTTTAATCATCCTCATTCTCGGTGCCCTGTCCACCATCAGCCCGTTTGCCATCGACATGTATCTGCCGGCGTTTCCGGCCATCGCCACCGCGCTGCATACGTCCACCGCGCGGATTTCCCTTTCGCTCGCCAGCTATTTTGCCGGCATGGCGGCGGGACAACTTTTCTACGGCCCGCTGCTCGACCGGCTCGGCCGCAAACTGCCGTTGTATGCCGGTTTGATTTTATTCATCGCCGCGTCCCTCCTTTGCCTTGGCTCGCGCACCGTGGAATGGCTCATCGCCATGCGCTTCGTGCAGGGGCTCGGCGGCTGCGGCGCGCAAGTCGCGGCCATGGCCATGGTGCGCGATTTTTTCCCCGCCAAAGAAACCGCCAAAATCATCTCGCTGCTGATCTTGATTTTAAGCGCCTCGCCGCTGCTCGCGCCGAGCGTCGGCGTGTTTGTGGCCGTGCATCTCGGCTGGCAATGGGTTTTCATCGTGCTCTCGCTGTTCGTCGCGCTGATGCTGTTCGTCTGCTGGTGGCAACTGCCGCAGGGCCATCAACCGGACCGCACCGTCTCGCTGCGGCTGCGGCCCATTTTTCAGAACTACGCCCTCGTCTTGAAGGAACCGCAATTCCTCACCTACGCCCTTGCCGGCGCGTTCGCTTTCTCCGGCCTGCTCGTCTATGTCGCCAGTTCGCCGATCATTTTCATGGAAGTGTTTCACGTCAGCGCGGGAAAATTCGGGGCCATCTTCGCCGGCCTCGCCACCGGCTTCATCGGCAGCAACCAGGTCAACATCCTGCTGCTCCGAAAATTTTCCAGCGAACAGATTTTCCGCGCCACGCTCCTCGTGGAATGTCCCGTGGCGACGCTGCTCCTCGTGGGAACCGTCTGCGGCTGGTTTGGTTTGCCCGCCACGCTCGCGCTGCTGTTCATCGCGCTTTCCAGCCTCGGCCTCGCCTATCCGAACGCCGCCGCGCTCGCGCTCGTGCCCTTTGATCGCCACATCGGCAGCGCCTCCGCCATGCTCGGCTTTTTACAGATCGGCATTTCGGGCATCGCCTCCGCGAGCATCGGCATTTTTGATTCCCACACCATGCGGCCGGTGACGCTCGTGCTGGCCGCGACTTCGTGGATCGGTTTTGCGATTTTAATCATCGGCAAACGCCGCATCCACGGCCTGCGTTTCGTCGAGGAAAAAGACGCGAACATTCTCCCACATTGAATTAAAAAATCGGCTTGGACGGCGGATGTCCAACGTGATCGCCTAGGCTGGTGGATATGGGATATTTAATCGAAATTGATCTGTCGCCGCCGCGCCGGATTTTCCGGTCGGCAAAGAAATTGTTGCCCGTCTTGCTGCACGCCAAAGGCAAACTCCGGTCGCCCGCGCTCGACGCCGCCGAAAAACACAAGCGGAAGATCTGCAAAAAAAACTGTCTGCTTAAAATCCGCGCCCGGCCCGGCCCGTTCGCCGCCAAAAAACCGGTTGCCAGCCCATGAAAAGTTTCCCATTGTTTGCACGTTATGACTGGCAAAGGGAAAGTGAAAATAGCCCAGCCATTCATGGCTGGGTAACGCGTCAGCCCAATGAAAAAGTCCCGCGAGGGACGGCAGGAAAATGTGGTGCCGGGCGCAAATGATGGTCGTCTGCAAAGACCTTTCGTCCCGGACGGGACTTTGGGAAATTGCCGGCCCAAATCCCAGCCATGAATGGCTGGGCTATTGTCAAAAAGGGAAGATCAAAAAAGAGACGCGCTACTTGGAACAAGTAAGTTTGTCGGCGTGGAGTAACACGGGATTTATTTGCGCAATTAAATCACACTAGCCGGCGGTTTTCTGTTGAATTTTTGGCTGGTGCCAATTATAAACATTTAAAAATACAAAGGGGAGGCAACTATGAAATGGCACCAACTGGCTTGTGGAATTATTTGCGGACTGCTCATCAGCTTCCGCGCCTCGGCGACGGTTTACTATGTGGATGTGAACAGTGCCAACCCCACGCCGCCCTTCACCAATTGGAGCACGGCTGCGACGGATATTCAAAGCGCGGTGGATACTTCAACGAACGGCGACTTGATATTGGTAACAAATGGAATTTATCAGACCGGTGGCCGGGTGGTTTACGGTTCGCTCACCAACCGCGTGGTCATCAATAAAGCCGTCACATTGCAAAGCGTCAATGGCCCTGCGGTAACGGCGATTCTCGGGTATCAAAATTCAACCAACATCACCAATAGTGTGCGCTGCGTTTACATGACCAATAATGCAGTTTTGAATGGGTTTACGCTCCAAGGAGGAGGCACACTTTCCCAGTCCACGGATAATTACGATGCCAGGCAATCAACGGGAGGAGGAGTATATGGTGAGTCAACCAACACAATTTTGACCAACTGCTTTTTGATTGGAAACATTTGTAAAAGCCAAGCTGCGATGTTTGGCGGCGCGGGTGCGTATCAGGCAACTTTGAATAATTGCATTCTATCTAACAATGTCGTGCAGGGAACGGGTGGTGGTGCTGACCATAGTGTCCTCAACAATTGTTTGGTTGTCAGCAACTCCGCTAGTGATGGCGGTGGGACCGCTTATTCAACATTAAATTACTGCACTGTGATTGGAAACAGCGCGCCATTCAACGGCACCTCGGTGTCGGGCGGCGGAACATATCAATGCGTTGCAAATCATTGTTTGATTGCCAGAAACTATGCCGGAATACTTGCCGGTTTTGGCGGTGGTGACTACGATGGGCAGCTTACCGATTGCATTTTAAGTAACAATGCGGCTGGTTCAGGCGGAGGAAGTGCTCAGTTTATGGCTGGAGGCAATTCTCTAAATGGATACTTAAACAATTGTCTTGTAATCAGCAATACTGCATTCGGCAATGGGGGCGGAATTTATGTCGGCTCTGGCGCAATTTTAGTCTGTAACTGCACCATCGTCAAAAATACCGCGACTAATCAATACGGTGGAATTTATAACGGATACTGCACCAATTGCATCATTTATTACAATTCCTGCAATCCATTATTCTCCTCGGCATTTAACTACTTCTACTATACTTATATTTCTTATGGCTGCACGACGCCGCTGCCTTTTCACAACCTCGGAAGCATAACCAACGATCCGGTGTTTGTGAATCCAACCGCCGGAGATTTTCATCTGGCTTCCAATTCGCCTTGCATCAACTCCGGCAAAAATTTGTTTGTCATCGGCACGAATGATCTGGACGGCAACCCGCGCATCGTCGGCGGCACGGTGGACATCGGTGCGTATGAATATCAGACGCCCGCTTCGGTTCTCTCCTACGCCTGGGCGCAGCAATACGGCCTGCCCACGGACGGCTCGGCGGATTTCACTGATCCCGACGGCGACGGCCTGAACAACTGGCAGGAATGGAAGGCGGGCACGATTCCCACCAATGCGGCTTCCGTGCTGCAACTGGCGTCGCCATCCAACAGCGTCGCCGGCGTGACGGTGACGTGGCAAAGCGTGAGCGGCGTGACGTATTATTTGCAGAGCAGCACCAACCTCGCCGCCGTGCCGGCCTTCACCGCCCTCCAAAGCAACCTCGTCGGCCAGGCCGGCTCGACCAGTTACACGGACACTAGCGCCACGAACGGCGGTCCCTACTTCTACCGCGTCGGCGTGCAGTGATTTTTTGACAGGCTTAACAGGATGGACAGGATTACTCGGATTCAATCCGGTTAATTTTGTTAATCCTGTCAAAAACCGGTGGTGATTCGTTATTTGCCAGCCGGACAATTTAATTTTCCGCGCAATTTTCTCGACAAGCCGGCGGGTTGCACCGCATAAATGCCGGCAAGGAAAAAAAGATGACCCGCACACAATTATTTTGGCGCATTTGTTTTGGCCTGATTTTATCCACCGCAATAACCACGCGCGCGGCGGATGATTTCACCGCCTTGCAAAACCAATTCGCGCCGTTGGGCACGCTCATCGTAACGCAGTTCGTGTCCGCCCCGTTTCCGCATCCGGCGCGCGCGGCGGGGCACAGTTATCACACGAACTTTTTTTCGGCGGCCGAACATTACAACAACAGCGACGTGGCGATGTTCATTCCCAAGGATTTTCACGCGACGGAAAGCGTTGATTTCATTGTGCATTTTCACGGCTGGATGAACACCGTGGCCAGCACGCTGACGCACTATCAGTTGGTGGAACAGCTCGCCGCGACCGGCAAGAACGTGATTCTGATCGTGCCGGAAGGTCCGCACTATGCGCCTGATTCTTTTGGCGGCAAATTGGAGGATGCCAATGGCTTTAAAAATTTCATGGCCGAGGCGATTGAAAAATTGCGCGCCAGCGATGCGCTGGGCACCACGAATTTCAGTCTCGGCAACATCATCATTTCCGGCCACAGCGGCGGCTACCACGTGATGGCGGCGATTTTAGATCGCGGCGGGCTGTCGGACAAAATCAAGGAGGCGTGGCTGTTTGATGCGCTGTATGGCGGCACGGAAAATTTTGTGACCTGGCAAAAAAATCAACACGGCCGGTTGCTCGACATCTACACCGATCATGGCGGCACGAAAGAAGAAACGGAAAAGTTAATGGCGAATGATCAAACGAATGGCGTCAGCTTTTTTGCCGGCGAAGAAACCAACTTGGTTTCCGCAAATCTACAAACGAACAAGATCATTTTTCTGCACACCGATCTCCCGCACAACGATGTCATCTGCCGGCGCGACGAGTTCAAAAAATTTCTGGAAACCAGTTGCTTGAAGGACAAATGAAAGCACTGGCAAGAATCCACTATTTATTTGCGGTTGCGCCGTTTTTCCTCACCCCAATCCTCTCCCGCCGGGAGAGGGGACAGCCGCTGTGCGTTTTGAGAAATGCGGATGACATTCGAGCAGAATCCAGCCGTGGTTTTGCCAGAAGGCTGGGAACGTTTCTCCCTCTCCCAGCGGGAGAGGGCCGGGGTGAGGGAGAACCTCATTTCCGTCTGCCCATGTTCGATAAAATTCGCGTTCCTTGATCATGAGAATTTTTCACCGCCCATTTTTTCTTTGCCTCGCGACGTTGCTCGCCGGTTGTCACACTATGTCCACGAAAAATTCTGCTGCCCGCCCGCCGGTCAAACTCGGTGTGGAAGTCCTCTTTGAAAAACATCTCGATCTGCTGCGCGCCAAAAACGTCGGCTTGATCACCAATCCCACCGGCCTCGATTCCAAGCTCGACAGCATCATCGAAACCTTTCGCGCGCATCCCGAGGTGAAGCTCGTGGCGCTTTACGGCCCGGAGCATGGCGTGCGCGGCAATGCGCAGGCGGGCGAATACGTGCCGTTTTATTTTGATGAACAATTTCAGTTGCCGGTGTTCAGCCTTTACGGCCAGTCGCACAAGCCGCCGGCGGACATGCTCACGAACATTGACGAATACATGCGCACGTTTGACACGCAGCACACGGGAAAAAAACTGGAGACGAACATGATGCAGTCCGTGGACGTGATGGTCTTCGATCTGCAAGATGTCGGCGCACGCATCTACACTTACATCGCCACGATGGCTTATGCGATGCAAGCCTGCGCGGACAGCGGCATTCCGTTCATCGTGCTGGACCGGCCAAATCCGATCAACGGCCGCGCGATGGAAGGCCCGATTTTGGAATATCCCAAATACAGTTCGTTCATCGGACTCTATCCGATTCCGTTGCGCCACGGCATGACGGCGGGCGAACTCGCGCAGCTCTTCAATGCAAAATTTTTGACGAAGAAATGCAATCTCACCGTCGTGCCGATGGAAAACTGGACGCGCGACGAGTGGTTCGATGAAACGTCGCTGCCGTGGGTGCTGCCCTCGCCGAATCTGCCGACGCTGGAATCCGCGACGGTTTATCCCGGCCAGGTGTTGCTGGAAGGCACCAATTTATCCGAGGGCCGTGGCACCACGAAGCCGTTTGAATTTTTTGGCGCGCCGTGGATTGACGGTTATGTGCTGGCCAAAAAATTGAATGAATTAAATTTGCCGGGCGTAAAATTCCGCGAAGTCTGGTTCACGCCGACGTTTTCAAAATTCAGCGGGCAAAATTGCGGCGGCTGTCAGATGCACATCACGGATCGCAACGCGTTCCAGCCCATCGCGACGACGTTGACCATTTTGTCGGTCGTCAAATCAACCTACGGCGACAAACTGGAATTTCACGCGAGCTATTTTGACAAGGTGATCGGCAATTCCAACGTGCGCGAGGCGCTGGAACGCGGCGAACCGGTGGCGCAGATCGTGGCCACTTTTAAACCGGGCTTGAATGATTTTGCGAAACTGCGCGAACCATTTTTGCTGTATCGCTGAATGAGTCTCGTGCGCGCAAAAAATTTTATCCGATGGGTGCCGGTCTCACTTTGCATTGCGCTGCTGCTTTCGAGCTGCGCCACGAAGCGGCAAAATTTTTTTCGCCCGGAAAAACTCGCGGAGATGGATGCGGCCATCAATGCCGCCATCGCAAACCACCAATGTCCTGGCGGGGTGCTTTGGCTGGAACACGATGGCGTGGCGTATCACAAGGCGTTTGGCAATCGCGCGCTCGTGCCCGCGCCCGAGGCGATGACGGAGGACACGATTTTTGACGCGGCTTCGCTGACCAAAGTCATCGCGACCACGCCGGCCGTGATGTTGCTGATTGAACGCGGACAAGTCGGACTGGACGCGCCGGTGCGGACTTACCTTCCTGAATTCACTGTCGGCGGAAAAGAATTCATCACGGTGCGCGAACTGCTCACGCACACGTCCGGTCTGCCGCCGGACATCGAGACCAAAAGCGGCTGGCTAGGGCAGGGGATTGCGATCCAAAAAGCGTGCGCGGAAAAATTGCAATCCAAGCCCGGCACGGTTTTCAAATACAGCGACATCAATTTTTTCCTGCTCGGCGAAATCGTCCAGCGCGTCAGCAAAATGCCGCTGGAAGTTTTTGTGCAGCGCGAAATTTTTGGCCCGTTGAAAATGCCGGACACCGGTTATCTGCCGCCGCCGGAAAAATTATTCCGCATCGCGCCGACGGAAGTGGTGAACGGCAAACCGTGGCGCGGCGTGGTGCACGATCCGACCGCGCGGCACATGGGCGGCGTGGCGGGCCACGCGGGCTTGTTCACGACCGCGCCGGACCTCGCGCGCTACGCGCGAATGCTGCTGAATCTTGGCGAACTCGACGGCGTGCGCCTTTTCAAACCGGAGACGGTGAAGTTGATGACGAGCGTGCAAACGCCGCCGGAAATTTCCGCGAAACGCGGACTGGGCTGGGACATTGCTTCGCCGTTCAGCGGCCCGCGCGGCGAAATTTTTCCGATTGGTTCATACGGTCACACCGGCTGGACGGGCGGCTCGCTGTGGATTGATCCGCAGTCTAAAACCTTCGTGATTTTTTTGTCGAACCGCAATCATCCAACGGAAGCAGGCAGCGTGATCGCTTTGCGGCATCAGCTCGGCACGCTCGCGGCGGAGGCGGTGGTCAATCCTGGCGAGGTTCCGGACGCGATTGAAAAGCCGGCGCTTTTGCCCGCCGCAAAATAATCTCGAATCCGCGCAAATCTTTCTCGCGCTAACGGTGCTGCTTCTGTTAGCGTCCGCTTGATCTCCCAAATTATGCCAACGCAAAACCCTGCGTCCGCTGCCGCTCGTGGCTGGACGGTCACTTTCGCCGGCCTCGGCATCAACCTCGCCCTCGGCATTCTTTACGCGTGGAGTTTGATCAAGGGTAAAATCGGCGACACGTTTGGCTGGGACAAAGCGCGGTTGAATGATCCGTATGCGCTTTGCTGTCTGGTGTTCGCGTTCACGATGATTCTCGCCGGACGCTGCCAGGATAAATTCGGTCCGCGCGTGACTGCTTCGCTCGGCGGCATCCTAGTCGGCGCGGGTCTGTTTTGGATTTCGACCACGAATGATTATACCGCGTGGCTGCTGGGCTTCGGTGTATTGGTCGGCATTGGCATCGGCTTTGGCTATTCATCCGCCACACCGCCGGCGTTGAAATGGTTTCCGCCCGCGAAAACCGGCTTGATCGCCGGCATCGTCGTCGCCGGTTTTGGACTGGCTCCCGTCTATCTCGCGCCGCTGACGGATCATCTGATGAAGTCGGGCGGCGTGCCGCACGCGATGGCTTTTTTTGCGGTGCTGTTCACGGTGGTCGTGGTCGGCTTCGCGCAACTGCTGCAAAATCCGCCGGCTGGTTTTGTCGCGACGCAATCGGCTGCTTCCGCAAAATCCGCCGCGCCCGCCGCCAATAATTTCACGCCGTTGCAAATGCTTCGCAGTCCGATGTTTTACCTGCTCTGGGTGATTTATTTTATCGGCTCCGGCGCGGGCCTGATGGTCATCAGCAGCGTGAGCGGCATGGCGAAAAAAAGCATGGGCGAATCCGCCTTCATCGCCGTCGCCGTCATGGCGCTCGGCAACGCGGGCGGCCGCATCTTCGCCGGGCTGTTGTCGGACAAAATCGGCCGGCGCGGGACACTGCTGCTCGTGCTGTTGATCCAGGCGGCGCTGATGTTTGTCGCCATCCCGGTCACGGAGTCGAAAGAAACCGTGCCGCTGGTCATCGTGCTCGTCGCGACGTTGATCGGATTTAATTACGGCGCGAACCTCTGTCTGTTTCCATCGTTCACGAAAGATTTCTGGGGCTTGAAAAATTTCGGCATGAATTACGGCGTGCTGTTCACTGCGTGGGGCGTGGGCGGTTTTGTGTTGAGCCGCGTGCAGCAGATGCTCACCGCGCAGCACGGCGGAAGTTTTCAAATCTCGTTCATCGCGGCGGGAATTCTTTTGCTCGTGGGCGCGGCGCTGACCTTTTTTATCAAACCGCCGCGACAACAGAATTGACCTCGGCCTCGCAACGTCCCATCTTTTTGCCATGAAAATATTTCGCATCCTTCTCGTGCTCGCCGCTGCGGTTTCATTTTTACAATCATCCGCGCTCGCGCAGACCAACGCGTCCGCTGTGATCGAGACGAATGCGCCGGTGATCCACACCAACCTGGCGATCATTCCCGTTTCGCGCGTGGGCAGCATCACCAACCGCCAGAATCTCGTGTTGCGCCGTGCGCACGAAAATCCCGGCGCCTACGACATCGAATTCATCGGCGACTCCATCACGCAAGGTTGGGAAGGTAGCGGCAAAAATGTTTGGACCAATTATTACGGCACGCGCAAAGTCATCAACATGGGCGTGAGCGGCGACCGCACCGAGCACGTCCTCTGGCGGTTTGAAAACGGCCAGCTCGACGGCATCAAGGCCAAAGTCGCCGTGGTCATGATCGGCACCAACAACTCCGGAAAAAATAAAGATGGTTCCGACGCCTACACCGATGCCGACATTCTTGAAGGCGTCATCGCCGTCGTGAACCAGATCCGCACGCGCCAGCCGGACACCAAGATTTTGCTGCTCGGCATTTTTCCGCGCGGAAAAAATTTCAGTCCGCAGCGCGGCCGGTTGCTGGAGATCAATCAAGCGCTCGCCCGGCTGGACGACGGCGCGCACATTTTCTATCTCGACTTCGGCTCGCAGTTCATCGAGAACGACGGCTCCATTTCCCGGAGCATCATGCCCGATTATCTGCATCCCAACGAAGCCGGCTACAAAATCTGGGCCGCCGCCACCGAGCCGAAGTTGAAGGAACTGCTCGGGGATAAATAATAGCGGTGGGGATCGTCCCCGCGCGCCGCTTCAAAAAACTTCTTCAACCGCCTCGCGTAGCGCAGAAACAATTTTTTGCAACTGCGCCTTGGTCGTGCAATACGGCGGCATGAGCACGATCACGTTGCCGACGGGCCGCGTCAGCACGCCGCGTTGGGCCATCGCCTCGCAGACGCGGATGCCCGCGCGTGCGCGCAACGCAAACGGTTCGCGCGTCCGCCAGTTTTTGACCAGTTCAATGCCCGCCACCAAACCGATTTGCCGGATGTCGCCAATGTGCGGCAGTGACCAGAGCGATTGCAATTCCTCGTGAAGATTTTTTTGCAACAGGGCGCGTTGCCGCACCGATTTTTTCGTCTGCAACATTTCCAGGCTGGCCAGCGCCGCCGCCGCGCCGAGCTGATTGCCGGTGAAACTGTGGCCGTGGAAAAAAGTTTTGAACTCCTCGTATTCGCCGAGGAACGCGTCAAATATTTTTTGCGTCGTCAAGGTCGCCGCCATGGGCAGATAACCGCCGGTCAAACCTTTCGCCACGCAAAGAAAATCCGGTTGCACGCCGGCGCGACCGGTCGCAAAAAGTGCCGCGCTGGCCGGTCGCGCGCGGGCATTTTCCAAAGTGTCGCGCGTGATGCGGCAACTGATGCCCGTGCGGCCGAAGCCCGTCATTACTTCATCGGCGATGAGCAGCGCACCGTGGGCGCGGGCGATTTCGGTGGTCTGTTCCAGCCAGCCGCTCGGTTGGGGAATCATTCCCGCCGCGCCTTGCATCAGCGGCTCAAAAATGAACGCAGCGAAAGGATTGCCCTTTTTCTTTTGCGCGGAGAATTTTTTTTCGACCCGCCCGACACATTCCCAACGGCATTGGCGATATTTTCGCGCATCGTCACGCTGGGGTTGGGCGCGATTGAACGGACAACGATAACAATACGGCGACATCACCTTGTCGGTCTTGAACAGCATCCCGCCGTAAGCCTTGTGAAATAGGTCAACATGACCGAGCGACACCGCGCCGATGGTGTCGCCGTGATACGCGCCATCGAGCGAAAGGAAGCGTGGCTTCGACTTTGAGCCGCGCCTGCGGCGCGTGAATTCGTAGGCCAACTTCAAGGCGACTTCCAACGCGGTTGAACCGTCATCGCTGAAAAAAACCTTTTTCAATTTCGAATTGCGGGTTTCGAATTTCAAATGTGCCGCTGCCGGATTTTTTTTGGCATTCACAATGCGCACCAGTTTCTCCGCCAGCAAACTGGCCGGTTCATTTGCGAAACCCAGCGCGGAGCTGTGCGCAATTTTTTTTAATTGGTGCGCGATGGCGGCATTTATTTTGGGATGCTGGTGGCCGTGGAGGTTGGTCCAGATGGATGAATTGGCATCCAGGTATTCTTTGCCGCGCACGTCGCGCAGCACCGCGCCCTGGCCGGACGTGATGACGATGGGTTCGCGCCGCAGCCAGTCGCGCATCTGGGTGAACGGATGCCAGACGTGGTCGTGGTCGAGTTTAGAAAGTTTATGCATGGCCAATTATCAAGTTCCTATCCCCAATTGGTTGAGGCCGGCAATCAGTTCGGCCACATCCGCTGGCCTATGCGCGGCGCTAAAAGTAAGACGCAAGCGCGCCGCGCCCCGCGCGACGGTGGGGTAACGGATTGCCGGAACAAAAATGTTTTGCCCGCGCAATTTTGCGGCGGCGGCGACAGCCTTCGCTTCGTCGCCCAGCATCACTGGAATAATGGCGCTGCCGAATTTTGAATTTTGAATTTTGAATTTTGAATTGAATTCGCCGAGTCGTGCGAAAAGATTTTTTCGCAACGCCTCTCCATCGGCCGATTGGACCAAATGGATGGCGGCGGTCGCCGCGGCGGCGGCGGCGGGCACGGGCGCGGTGGAAAAAATAAAACTGCGCGCGCGGTTCACCAAAAAATCCACCAGGGCGCGGGAGCCGCCAATGTAGCCGCCGCTCGCGCCGAGCGCCTTGCCAAGCGTGCCCATCTGGATTTCAATTTGATCGCTGACGCCGAGTTCGTCCGCCAGGCCGCGTCCGTTTTTGCCGAGGATGCCGGTGGCGTGCGCCTCGTCCACCATGAGCCACGCGCCGTATTTATTTTTGAGCGCCACGATTTCTCGCAACGGCGCGGCATCGCCATCCATCGAAAAAATGGATTCGGTGACAATCAAAATTCTCGATTCGGAATTCGGAGTCCGGAATTTTTCCGTCGCCCATTTTAATTTGGCTTCGAAATCATTCAGGTCGTTGTGGGCGAAGATGCGCAATTTTGCGCCGGACAGTTTCGCGGCATCCACAATGCAGGCATGAACCAGTTTGTCGAGAATGATGACATCGTCTTTGCCAACGAGCGCGGTGATGGTGCCGAGCGCGGCGGCATAGCCGGTGGAAAAAGTCAGTGCCGCCCCGGTTTTTTTGAAGGCGGCCAGTGATTCTTCCAATTCATGAAACGGCGCGAGCGAACCACAGATCAAACGCGATGCGCCCGCGCCGGCACCGAATTTTTCAATCGCTTGGGTGGCGGCGATTTTTAACGCCGGATGATTGGCGAGACCGAGATAATCGTTCGAGGAAAAATTGAGAAATTTTTGGCCGCCGATCTCGATGCGCGGGCCGGGCGCGGCATCCACCCGGCGCAATTCGCGATGCAGACCTTGTTCGTGCAACCGCGCGCGGCGACGGTCCAATGCGTCATTGAAAGAACTCATTTTTAACCGCAAACAATCACGCTTGGGCGTGAATTTGGGATGACCAAACAATTCGTGTGGTCTTGAAAATATTGGCCAAGCGACATGCCTAGAGCTATAGCCGCTGCGCCGTTTTGGAGCAAGCCAAAGGCCGCTGCGCGCAGGATGGGGATTCAATTTTCCGCCGATGATTCGCCGCTCTGGCCGGGGTGCAAACCGAACTGAACGAGTTTGGCTTTCATCGTGATGCGCGAAACGCCGAGCCAGCGCGCGGCTTTGGCCTGATTACCGTTGGCCAAGTGAATGGCCCGCGAAAAAATTTCCCGTTCAGCGGCTTCGACAACTTTCGCGTGAGCGTCGGTGATTTCCTCGCGGCGCGCGGCGGCGAGCAGTTCGTCAACATATTCACCGAAGGAACGAGTCGCGGAAAAAGCGGCCGCGCCGTTTTTGTTCAACGCGGCGCGGACATGATCAAGGTTGATCGTGTAACCTTGCGCGGCAAGCAGCGCTTTGCGGACGACATTTTCCAATTCGCGCACGTTGCCCGGCCAGGATTGCGACTGAAGAAAATCAACTGCTTCGGAATGAATGGAGGGGTTGATATTGCCCAAATCCGCTCCATGTTTGCCGAGAAAAAAACGGATGAGTTCGGGCACGTCCTCGCGGCGCTGGCGCAACGGCGGCAACGTGATCGTCACCACGTTGAGGCGATAGTATAAATCCTCGCGAAACTGTTTTTCGCGGAGCGCGGTTTCCAGGTCGCGATGCGTGGCGGCGACGACCCGGGCATCCACGGAAATCGTTTCCTTGCCGCCCAGCCGCTGCAGCGTTTTTTCCTGCAACACCCGCAGCAATTTTGCCTGCGTGCCGAGCGTCAGGTCGCCGATTTCGTCGAGAAAAATCGTGCCGTGATCCGCCTGCTCAAACCGGCCGATGCGTTTCGTATCCGCGCCGGTGAACGCGCCGCGCTCGTGGCCGAACAATTCACTTTCCAGCAGCGTCTCGGGGATCGCCGCGCAGTTGATGGCAATGAATGGCGCATTGGCGCGGTCGCTGTGCTGATAAATGGCGCGGGCGATCAACTCCTTGCCCGTGCCGGTTTCGCCGCAAATCAAAACGCTGACCGGCCTGGCGGCGACGCGGCCGATTTCCTTGTAGATATTTTGCATGGCCTGGCTCCGGCCCACGAGTGCGTCGCGGCTCTGGCTGGTTTCGCCCAAGCCGACGGGTTCCGACATCCGGCGATTGCTGTCGGCCGCCTTGTGAACGAGTTCGATCAATTGCGGAACGTTGAACGGCTTGAGCAAATAATCGTAAGCCCCAGCTTTGATCGCTTCGATGGCTGTTTCCGTAGTGCCGAACGCGGTGACCAAAATGATCGGCAAACGCGGCTTGGCGGCGTGCAATTGGCGGACAAGTTCCAGACCGTTCAAGCCGGGCAGCTTCAAATCGGTGATGACCAGATTGAATGACTCTTTAACCGCGCGCACCAAGCCGTCATCCCCGCGTTTTTCGATCTCCACGACATGACCTTCCGCCGCCAGCACCCGCTGCAGGGTGTCGGAGATTCCGGGATCATCTTCAATCAATAAAATTCTGGCGGCCGCAATCATTCAATCGCCTCGGGCAAAACGATACCAAAGGTCGTGCCGCGATGCACCTGCGTTTGATATTGCAACACGCCGCCGTGCTTTTGAACGATGCTGGACGCGATGGACAATCCCAAGCCCGTGCCGGTGTCCTTGGTGGTGAAGAACGGATCGAACAACCGTTTTTCAATTTCCGGTGAAATGCCTTTGCCGGTGTCCGCAACTTCAAGAATGACGACGTTGGTTTCCGCGTTGGCAAGGCGCTGACGATGCTGGCGCGCGCGCAGTTTTACGGTGCCGTTCTCGCCAATGCTGTCAGCGGCGTTTTGCACCAAATTGGTCAGCACCTGTTTGATTTGCGCGGCATCCACGCGGATGCGCACCGGCGCGGACGCTTCCAAAACAAGGCGGATATTATTTCGGCCCAGTTGTGGCTCCAAAAACTTTTGGGTTTCCAGAAGAATTAAATCTGCCGGCACGATGACCAATTCCGGATCGGAAGGCCGGGCGAATTGCAGGAAATCATTCACAATCCTTTCCAAGCGGAGAATTTCCCGCTCGACGAGTTTGGCGTCGTCATATTCCTGCGAGCCGGATTGAAATTTCTTTTGCTGGATGAAGAGCGCGGCCTTGATCGCCGTGAGCGGATTGCGAATCTCGTGCGCCACGCCGGCCGCCAGCAATCCCAGTGACGCCAGTTTTTCATGCCGCTCCACCAAAGACTGGCTTTCCACGAGCTTGACGCGCAGCGGTGCGATCATGTCACGGTAAACCACGGCGGCCAGCGCGACGCCAAATACGAACAATAAAATCAGCGAGCCGAGCACCGACCAGCGAAGTCGCTTCAGCATCTCATTCGCGTGCGCGAGCATCTGCTGACGCGACTCGAAATGCGCCTTGCCCAGGGTCTGACCCAGGTCGGAAAGATGTTGTGACGCGGTCCGCAACGGACTGAAATCGGCCAGCGTGGCGCTGCTTGCACCAAGGGAATTTATTTTTGGCTGCAACTCTTTCGCGACGCGCAGGTAGTCAGCGTAAGCGGTTTCCATTTGTTGCAGCGCATCTTTTTCGCGTTGCGTCGTCAGCTTGGGTTTCTGTTCATCAATCCAGCCGCCGAGTTTTTTGCTCGATTCGAGAAAATCATTCCAGATCGCCGGATCATGGTCGGTGCCGTAACGCTGCATCGTGTTGTTCAACTCGCGCAGCGAATCGCGGAATTGATCCGCGATGCGGAAACTTTCCGAATCCACCTGGCTCAACCGGTCGCGCAACTCCGCCGCCTCGCGTTGCGAATTCAAGGTGGCCAAAACAATCAGCGCGCCCATCAACGCCACGACCAGCGCGAGCGTGAGCAATCTCAGTTTGAGGTCGAATTTCATAGCTGTTTCAAAAACCTAGCGGACGGAGCCTGGCGTGACCACAAGAACTCGCGTCCGTTGCTGGTTTATGCCTGCAAGCACAAACCGTGCGCGCAGCGAATATTTTTTTCAACCTCGAGTTCACATTGAAAACTCGGATCGACTTTTTCCTCCGGCCAAGTCTTCCGCATAAATGTGCAAAGAAAGTTTGCTGGCCAGGCTGTTTCCTTCGCTGAAAATCTGCGGGCCTGTCTTCGAAAACTTTAAAAAGCTTTGGTTCTCGAATAATCTGCGGTTGGCACAGTCCTCGCTAAAGTTGGTGGACCTTTCGCCGGAAGTCTTGGCCATGAAAATAAATTTTACCCCGGATGAAGCTGCGGCCAATCCGATTGGCGGTGCGGCACCGGCGTCGTCGCGGATTTTGATTGTGGATGATGATGCGGCGGTCCGTGAAATGTTGGCGCGGGTGCTGGCGGGCGAAGGCTATTCGGTCTGCGTGGCGGGAGATGAGCAGGCGGCGCTGAACATTGTCAGCCAAACAAAAATTGATCTGACGCTGCTGGATTTGAACCTGCCCGGCAAAAGCGGCTGGAATACGTTCAAGCAGCTGACGGCAAAAAATCCGTTGCTGCCGGTGATTATTGTCACCGCCCGGTCAAACCAGCTGTTCACCGCGCTGGGTGCGGGCGTGGGCGCATTGTTGGAAAAGCCGCTGGATTTCCCGAAGTTGCTGCAGACCATCCGCGAACTGCTGGCGGAACCCGCGGCGTCGCGACTCGCGCGGCTGGCCGGCAGCCCGGCGGATTTTCACTATGTGCACGGACAAACGCAGGAACCCAAACCGAAAAAAAATTAACCCGCGTGCTGGCTTGAGATTTACCGCCATGAAGATTAATTTTCGCAGATTCCACGGCGCGGCTCCGGCGGGGCAATTTTTTATCGCGGTGAGCAAATTTGACATGAATGATTTTGCAGTGCGCGTGCGGCATTTGCGGCCGGTGCAGGAGTCGGCCAAAAAAAATGCCGCCGGTGACGCCGAACCGCAAGGCGGCGTAAAACTTCCATCGCAAAATGAAATCAACCTAATTGACGATGGCATCGCGCCGCTGGATAATGCGCCGCAACGCAGTGCAGTTATGGCTGATCAAAAAAAAATTGAACGGATTGAAAATGTCTGACTCCACCTCGCAACAACTGCAAACCGAGAAATCGTTTGCCCGGCCGACGCCACCGGCCGGCGGCAGGAAACATCGTTATTGGTGGTGGATCGTGATTTTGATCCTGCTGATCGCGGGAATTTTTATTGTTTGGCGACATCGCACGTCTTCGTCAACAACGACCGCCTCCGCCGGCGGTCGCGGTGGCGCGGGATTTGGTCCGCTGATGGTCAGCACCGTCAAAGCGCAAACGGGCGACATCGGGATTTATGTCAACGCGCTGGGTGTGGTGACACCGCTCAACACGGTTTCGATCGTCAGCCGCGTGCAAGGCCAGATCACCAAGATTTATTATCAGGAGGGCCAAACGGTGAACGTAGGCGATCCGCTGGTGGAAATTGATCCGGGTCCGAACCAAGCCGCGTTGCTTCAGGCCGAAGGCCAGCTCGCGCGCGACATGGCGCTGCTGGAAAATGCGCGGCTGGATTTGGAACGCTACCAGGAAGCGTTCGCGAGCAACGCGATTCCGAAACAGCAGTTGGACACGCAGGTCGCCGCTGTGCATCAAGACGAGGGCACGGTGAAAGTGGATCAAGGGCTGCTCGATAACGCGAAGGTGCAGCTGGCTTATTGTCACATCACCGCGCCGATTTCCGGCCGCGTCGGCCTGCGCTTGGTTGACCTTGGCAACATTGTGCAAGCGAATGCCACCAACCCTTTGCTGGTGATCACCGAGTTGCAGCCGATCACGGTGATTTTCAATGTCGCGGAAGATGACTTGCCGCAAATCCAGAAACAGTTGCAGGCCGGCAACACGCTGACCGTGGATGCCTTTGACCGCGCGCAAACCAAAAAAATTGCGACGGGAACTTTGTTGACGCTCGACAACCAGATTGACCCGACGACTGGCACGGTGAAGTTCAAAGCTGTTTTCACCAACGACGATGAGTCACTTTTTCCGAATCAATTTGTCAATGCGCGGCTGCTCGTGGACACGCTTGAGGACGCGACGCTGCTTTCGAACACCGTCATCCAACGCAACGCCGACAGCGCGTTCGTTTATCTGATCAAGCCGGATCAAACCGGCACGAATCAGACGGTGGCGATGCAAACCATCACGGTGGGCACGACCGATGGCAATGTGTCGTCGGTGGAGGGAATTGAGCCGGGCACTGTGGTGGCGGCGGACAATTTCAATAAACTGTCGGACGGGGCAAAAGTAACGCTGCGGCCCGCCGGCGGGGGCGCGGGCAAGGGCGGATGGCAAAAGAAAAATTCCCAGTGAGCCCGTCACGCCCATTTATTTTGCGGCCGGTGGCGACGTCGTTGCTGATGGCCGCAATTGTCATCGTGGGCGTAATCGCCTATTTTTTGCTGCCGGTTTCCGCGTTGCCGGAGGTGGATTATCCGACGATTCAAGTGGTCACGTTTTATCCGGGCGCGAGTCCCGACGTTTCCGCGTCCGCCATCACCGCGCCACTGGAACGGCAGTTCGGCGAACTGCCCGGCCTCAACCAGATGACTTCGATCAGCTCCGGCGGCAGTTCGATCATCACGCTGCAGTTCGCGCTGAACCTGAACATTGATGTGGCCGAACAGGAAGTGCAGGCGGCCATCAATGCGGCGCAAAGTTATTTGCCGGCGGGTCTGCCGTCGCCGCCGATTTACAGCAAATCCAATCCCGCCGACGCGCCGATCATGACGCTGGCGATCACTTCAAAAAGTTATCCGCTGTCGCAAGTCGAGGATTATACCGACACGCGGCTCGCGCAAAAAATTTCGCAGGTCACGGGCGTCGGTCTGGTGACGATCAGCGGCGGCGAGAAACCGGCGGTGCGGATTCAGGCCAACCCGACGACACTTTCGTCTTTCGGCATCAGCTTGGAAGACATTCGCACATCGCTGCAATCGGCCAGTGTGAATCTGGCGAAAGGCAATTTCGACGGCGCGCATCAGGCTTACGAGATCAACGCGAACGACCAGCTTTTAAGCAGCAAGGATTACCAGTCGCTCGTCGTCGCGTATCGCAACGGCGCCCCGGTGGTTTTGTCCGATGTGGCCAAGGTGATCGACGATGTGGAGAACACGAAGCTCGCCGCGTGGGCCAACAGCACGCCGGCGGTGATCGTGAACATTCAGCGGCAGCCCGGGGCAAACATCATTCAAGTGGTGGACCGCGTGAAACAATTGTTGCCGCAGCTCAAGGCGAATTTGCCGGCGGCGATGGATGTCTCAGTTCTCACCGACCGCACGACGACGATCCGCGCGTCGGTGCGCGACGTGCAATTTTCGCTGATGCTCACGATCGCGCTGGTCGTGCTGGCGATCTTTTTATTTCTGCGCAACGCCTACGCGACGGTCATTCCGAGTTTTGCCGTGCCGATCTCCCTCGTCGGCACGATGGCCATCATGTATCTGCTGGGCTACAGCCTGAATAATCTCACGCTGATGGCACTGACGATTTCCACCGGCTTCGTCGTGGACGACGCCATCGTGATGATCGAAAATATTTTTCGCTATATCGAGCTCGGCGAAAAACCGCTGCAGGCCGCGTTGAAAGGCGCGGAGCAAATCGGCTTCACGATCATCTCGCTGACGATTTCGCTGATCGCCGGATTGATCCCGCTGTTGTTCATGGGCGACATCGTCGGGCGTTTGTTCCGCGAATTTGCCGTGACCTTGAGCGTGACGATTCTTGTTTCCGCCTGTGTTTCATTGACGCTTACGCCAATGATGTGCTCGCGTTTGCTCAAGGCGAAAGCCGATGAAAAAAAACACGGCCGTTTTTTTGAGGCATCCGAACGGGTTTATGACCGCATCGTAAAATTTTACGGCCGCACGTTGGAATGGGTGCTAGGTCGGCAAACGGCGACGTTGCTCGTGGCCGTCGGCACGCTGGGGTTGACGATTTTGCTTTATGTCATCGCGCCGAAAGGATTTTTCCCCGTGCAGGACACCGGCGTGATCCAGGGCATTTCCGACGCCGCGCAAAATATTTCTTTCGCCGCCATGGCCGAACGCCAGCAGGCGCTCGCGGACGTGATTTTGAAAGATCCCGCGGTCGAAAGTTTGTCGTCGTTCATCGGCGTGGATGGCGTCAACGCGACGCTCAACAGCGGCCGCATTCTCATCAACTTGAAACCGCTTGAAGAAAGAAAAATCAGCGCGAGCGATGTGATCCGCCGCTTGCAGCCGGACTTGGCGAAAGTCGAGGGCATCACGCTGAACATGCAGCCGGTGCAGGATTTGACGGTCGAAGATCGCGTGAGCCGCACGCAATATCAATACACGCTCGAAGACGCGAATGCGGATGAATTGAACCAATGGACGGCCAAGCTGTTGGAAAAATTGCGGACCTTGCCGCAGCTCCGCGACGTGGCGACCGATCAGCAGACCCAAGGCGCGCAAGCGTCGCTGGTGATTGACCGCGTCACGGCGTCGCGGCTCGGCATCACGCCGCAGGCGATTGACAACGCGCTCTACGACGCATTTGGCCAGCGGCAAATTTCCACGCTGTTCACGCAGTTGAACCAGTATCACGTCATCTTGGAAACGCTGCCGGAGTTCCAGCGCAATCCATCCAAGCTGAATGATATTTACGTGCAATCGTCCGGCGGCGGCGCAGTGCCATTGAGCGCGTTTTCACATTTCGAATCCGGCGTTGCACCGCTCGCGATCAACCATCAGGGCCAATTTCCGGCGGTGACCATTTCCTTCAACCTCGCACCGGGCGCGGCATTGGGCGAAGCGACGAAAGCCATCGAAGCCGCGCAAAAAGAATTGAACATGCCGTTGAGCGTGCAGGCTTCGTTTCAAGGCACGGCGCAGGCGTTCATCGCGTCGCTGACCAACGAGCCGCTGCTCATACTCGCGGCGATCGTGACAGTCTATATTATTTTGGGCGTCCTTTACGAAAGTTACATTCATCCCATCACGATTCTCTCGACGCTGCCATCGGCCGGTGCGGGTGCCATTCTGGCGTTGCTCATCACGGGAACGGAACTCGGCGTGGTCGCGCTGATCGGAATTATTTTGCTGATCGGCATCGTCCAAAAGAATGCGATCATGATGATTGATTTCGCGCTCGACATGGAACGGCGGGAAAACAAACCGCCGCACGAAGCCATTTATCAGGCGTGCCTCTTGCGCTTCCGGCCCATCTTGATGACGACCTTTGCCGCGCTGTTCGGCGGCCTGCCGCTGGCGTTTGGCAACGGCGTCGGCTCGGAACTGCGCAAGCCGCTGGGCATCGCCATCGTCGGCGGCCTGATCGTGAGCCAGGTGCTGACGCTTTACACGACGCCGGTGATTTATCTTTTCTTCGGCCGGCTGGCCGCAAAATTTTCGCGGCCGAAAGCAACGGGCAGCGTGGAAAGCGAAGCCATTATTCCTGTCGAAATCTGATGAACATTTCCGCGCCATTCATCCGCCGCTCCGTGGGCACCGCGTTGCTGACGGCCGCGATTGCACTGGCGGGCGCGGTGGCCTATTTGCAATTGCCCGTTGCGCCGCTGCCGCAGGTGGATTTTCCCACCATCAGCGTCGGCGCGTCGTTGCCGGGCGCGAGTCCGGAAATCATGGCGTCGTCCGTCGCCGCGCCGCTCGAACGCCAACTCGGCCACATCGCGGGTGTGAACGAAATGACGTCATCGAGCACGCTGGGTTCGAGCGGCATCACGCTGCAATTCGATCTGAACCGCGACATCAATGGTGCGGCGCGGGATGTGCAGGCTGCGATCAATGCCGCGCGTGCTGATCTGCCGGCAAATTTGCCGAGCAATCCGACGTATCGCAAAGTCAATCCCGCCGACGCGCCGATCATCATTCTCGCGCTGACTTCGGACATTTATGATCGCGGCAAACTTTACGACGCTGCTTCCACGATCATTGAGCAGCAGCTTTTGCAAATTGAAGGCGTCGGCCAGGTCAACATCGGCGGTGGCGCGCTGCCGGCGGTGCGCGTGGACGTCAACCCCACTTTGCTGAACAGTTTTGGTCTCAGCCTGACGGATGTGAGCGCCATGTTGGGCAAACAAAACGCCAACCTCGCGAAAGGCCAACTGGCGGATGGCCACACCACGGTGGACATACTCGCGAACGACCAGTTGCTCAAGGCGGCAGATTATAAAAAGCTCATTGTCGCGGTGCGCAACGGCGCGGCGATCCGCCTTTCGGATGTCGCCAACGTGCAAGACAGCGTGGAAAATATCCGCACCGCCGGTTATTTGAATGGCAAGCCGGCCATTCCGCTGATCATTCTGCGGCAACCCGGGGCGAACATCATTGAAACCGTGGACCGCATCAAAGCCGCGCTGCCATCGCTCAAGGCATCCATCCCGACCGGCATCAACATGGATGTGGTGCTCGACCGCACGACGACGATCCGCGCGTCGGTGCGCGAAATCGAACGCACGCTGCTCATCTCCATCGCGCTGGTTATTCTCGTGGTATTTATTTTTCTGCGAAGTCCGCGCGCGACGCTGATTCCGGCGGTCGTCGTGCCCGTTTCGTTGATCGCGACCTTTGGCGTGATGTATCTGTTCGGTTACAGTGTGGACAATCTTTCGTTGATGGCGCTGACGATTTCGACGGGCTTCGTGGTCGATGATGCGATTGTCGTCATCGAAAATGTCACGCGCCATTTGGAAATGGGTTTGAAACCAATGCAGGCGGCGCTGAAAGGCGCGCAGGAAGTCGGCTTCACTGTGCTGTCCATCAGCATCTCCCTCGTCGTGGTGTTCATCCCGATATTATTGATGGGCGGCATCGTCGGCCGTTTATTCCGTGAATTTGCCGTCGTATTGTCCACCGCGATTCTTGTCTCGCTCGTCGTTTCGCTCACGACGACGCCGATGATGTGTTCGCGGCTGCTGCGCAATCGCAAGCCAAACGAACACGGAAAACTTTATCGCGTGAGTGAAAATTTTTTCGCCCAACTGCTCGGCGCATATGAACGCAGCTTGACGGTCGTGCTGCGGCATCCGGCCATCACGCTGGTGATTTTGCTGCTGACCATTGCCTTGAACATTTATCTCTTTGTCATCGTGCCGAAAGGATTTTTTCCGCAGCAGGACAACGGCACGATTGCCGGCGGCATTCAAGGTGCGCAGGACGCCTCGTTCCCAGCGATGCAATCGGCGGCGATAAAGTTTGTCCGCGCCATCACCAATGACCCGGCCGTGCAAAATGTTGTCGCTTTCACGGGCGGCGGCGGCGCGGCCAACAGCGGGTTTATTTTCATGGCGCTCAAACCGCTGGAGCAACGCAAAGTGAGCGCGGACCAGATCATCGCGCGCTTGCGGCCAAAACTTGGGGCCGTGCCGGGCGCGTCGTTATTTTTGCAAGCCGGCCAGGATTTGCGCATCGGCGGACGCCAAAGCAGCGCGCAATATCAATATACCATTCAAAGTGAAAATCTGGACGACCTCGTGAAATGGGGGCCGATTCTGCTGACGCAAATGAAAACGCTTCACGGCTTCACGGAAGTCAACACGGACCAGCAAAACAACGGGCTGCAAGCGTCGCTGGTTTACGATCGCGCCACGGCGGCGCGTTTGGGCGTCTCGCCGCAGTCCATCGACCAGACGCTTTATGATGCGTTCGGGCAGGCGCAAGTTTCGACGATGTATTCTTCGTTGAACCAATATCATGTCGTCATGGAAGCCGCGCCGCAATTTTTGGAAGGGCCGCAGGGGCTCAATGGCATTTATCTGCACGCGACGAACAGCAGCGCGATGGTCCCGCTCAATGCCGTCGCGCATTACGAGCCGACCACCGCGCCGATCGCCGTGAATCATCAGGGACAATTTCCTTCGGTGACACTTTCGTTTAATCTGGTTCCCGGCGTTGCCTTGGGGGATGCCGTCAAAACCATTCAGCAAATGGAACAAAAAATCAAAATGCCCGAGACGATCCACGGCAATTTTTCCGGAACGCTCCAGGCGTTTCAACAATCGCTCGCCACCGAACCTTATCTGATTCTCGCCGCGCTCATCGCCGTTTATATCGTGCTCGGAATTCTTTACGAAAGTTACATTCATCCGATCACGATTCTTTCGACGCTGCCGTCGGCCGGCGTCGGCGCAGTGCTGGCGCTGCTGATCTTCAAAACGGATTTGAGCATCATCGCCGTGATCGGGATTTTGCTGCTCATCGGCATCGTGAAAAAAAATGCGATCATGATGGTGGACTTCGCGCTCGCGGCGGAACGTGAGGAAGGAAAAAATTCACGTGACGCAATTTTTCAAGCGTGCCTGTTGCGCTTCCGGCCGATTTTAATGACAACCATGTCTGCGCTCTTCGGCGCGTTGCCGCTGATTTTGAGCACTGGCACCGGCTCGGAACTGCGCCGACCGCTGGGCATCACGATTGTTGGCGGCCTAATCATGAGTCAGGCCCTCACGCTTTTCACCACACCGGTGGTTTATCTTTATTTGGACCGCGTGCGGCTGTGGTGGGAAACTATGCACAAAAAGAAAATCTCAAATCGGCTGGCGTTGCAACCCGCCGTCATGGTCGCGTTCGCCGGCGCCGCAATTTTTTTCAGCGGCTGCAGCTTCGCGCCGCACTACGCCAAGCCGACCGTTCAAATGCCGAGCGCGTTCAAGGAATTGACGCCGGCGCAAACCAACGTCACGGACGGCTGGAAAACGGCCGAGCCGAAGGACGATGCGATCCGCGGCCATTGGTGGGAAATGTTCGGCGACACGAATTTGAACGCGCTCGAAAACGAGGTGAACGTGTCCAATCAAACCGTCGCCGTCGCACTGGAAAATTTTCTCGCCGCGCGGGCGGTGGTCAAACAGACGCGCTCGGAATTTTTCCCAACCGTCACCGCCGATCCTTCCGTCACGCGCGCGCGGCAATCCGCCTTGCGGTCCGGCAACGTCCTGGCACCGACCACGGCCACGACGTTCAACCAATATTCTTTGCCGCTGGACGCTTCCTGGGAGCCGGATTTTTGGGGCAGCATCCGCAACAGCTACAAGGCCAGCAAACTGGAAGCGCAGGCGACGCTGGCCGATCTGGAAAACACGCGGCTGACAGTCCAAGCGGAATTGGCGGCGGACTATTTCACGTTGCGTTCGCTGGATTCGCAGAAGCAACTTTTGGATTCCACCGTCGGCGCCTATCAGGATTCGCTGAACCTGACGCGCGTGCTCCACAAGACGGGCATTGATTCCGACCAGGATGTCGCCCAGGCCGAAACGCAGCTCAACACGACGGAGGCGCAGGCCACCGACCTCGGCATTCAGCGCGCGCAACTCGAGCATGCCATCGCGCTGCTTGTCGGCCAGCCGGCCTCGTCATTTTCGCTTGGCACTAGTCCGCTGGCGGCGCAACCGATTGCCGTTCCGTTCGGCGTTCCGTCGCAATTGCTTGAGCGACGGCCCGACATTGCGGCGGCCGAGCGCCGCGTCGCCGAAGCCAACGCACAAATCGGTGTGGCGCGCGCGGCGTATTTTCCGACGGTCACTTTGAGCGGCTCGGTCGGCTACCAAAGTTACAGCACGGCCAACCTTTTTAGCGGACCGGCGTTTGCGTGGTCGCTTGGCGGGGCGCTGGCGCAAACCGTTTTTGATGCCGGCAAACGTTGGGCGGTGACGGAACAAGCCTGGGCCACCTATCGCGGCACCGTGGCCAATTACCGCGAGACCGTGCTCGTCGCGTTTCAGGAAGTCGAGGACAATCTGGCGTCGCTCCGCATTTTGTCGCAGGAATTGCAGCAGCAAAATGCCGCGGTCACCTCGTCGCAGCGCTATCTCAATCTCGCGAAAGATCGCTACCGCCTTGGCGTGGACAGCTATCTCAACATCATCACGGCGCAGACCACGTTGTTGACCAATCAGCGGACCGCGTTAAATCTGCAAGTGGAACAAATGACGGCCAGCGTGCAATTGGTCAAGGCGCTCGGCGGTGGTTTTGACCAATGAAATCAAGGCTTTGGTGACGGTGGCGTGGAAGCGCGACCGCTTTAACCCCATCAAATTTGCGGCGGGATGGCCCAGCGGCCTTCAATCATGCTGCTTTTGACATTGCCGGTTTGCTGCAAGACGGATTCGTAAATTTTCGTCGCCTTGCCGGCAAAAGGAATCGCGATCACATCCGCCAAAGCGCCGGCGGCCAGCTCGCCAATTTTTCCAGCAAGGCCCAGCGCGCGCGCGCCGTTGACCGTGGCCATCTGTAAAATTTCCTGCGCGGAAACGGACGGCTCTTTTTCCGCCAGCGCGCGCATTTCCGCAAACAAGTCGAGCTCGGGTTTTTGTTGCCCGTTTTTATTCGTCGTGGCGAGGCTGTCGGTGCCGAGACACAAATTGACGCCGGCGTTGGCGAGCCGCTGGCGCTGGAACGGCGGGTGTTTGAAATACGCATGGCTGCGCGGGCAATGCACCACGTGCGTTTTATTTTTCGCGAGCAACGTGGCGTCGCCGCGCGCGAGGCAGTTGACGTGGACGGCGAGAACATTTTCGCCCAGCAGCTGCTGGCGGGCGAGATGCGCGAGGGGTGAACCGTGACCGCAGTCGGAATTGTCGCGGGCGTTCCGGCCCAGCCATTCGTGCATGTCGCCGCGCGCGTGCTGGAACATTTCAAATTCCTGGTCGGATTCGGCGACGTGGGTGGTGACGCGCCACTTGCGTTTGCGGGCCATTTTGCCGGTGAGCCGCAGCAGTTCCGGCAGGGTGGAGTAGGGCGCGTGCGGCGACAGCGAAGCGCGGTTGCGGGCATGCGAAAGCGCCGCGATTTTTTCGACGGTTTCGCGCAAAATTTCTTTCGGGTCACGCCGCGCGCGGATGCCGGTCATCTCGAGAAAGGAAAAAATGCGCAGCGGCGTGGCGTCCCAGACTTCGGGCAACAGATCAGGCATCGCCTCGATGTCGGCCACCGTCGTCGTGCCGCTCTTCAAAAGCTGATGCGCGCCGTGCAGCCAGGAGTGCGCGTAGTCAGAATAACTCCAGCCGGTTTTGGCGGCGGTGATGGAGCCGATCCAGTCGGTGAATTTTTTTGGCGGCGGCAGTTGTCCGGCCATGTCGGTGTAGTCGAGATGGCAATGCGCGTTGATCAAACCCGGCAGTAAAATAACTTCGCCGAGATCGAGGGTTTTTTCGTTCGCGGGCGGGCGCAGGTTTTTCCACGCGCCGACGGAGCGGATTTTATTTCCAACGATGACGATGGCGCCGTTTTCAATGGGCGGCGACGAAATGGGCAGGATGAACCGGGCGCGCAGGATCATTCCTCGCTGGCCGATTTCACGCGCCGGGCGGTTTTGAGTTTGGCCCCGACCTTGTGCTTGGTCGTCTTGAATTTGCTATGCCGTTTGCGGATCTGCTGTTCGATTTTTTTCGTCACGGCGTCGATCGCCGCGTAAAGATCGCTCTCAATATCCTTCGCAAATAAATCCGGGCCGCGCACGCCGAGGCGCATGGAGCAGCTGAATTGTTTTTCCGGCACGCGGGTGTGGTCATGTTCGAGCGTGACGCGGGCATCCACGATGCGCTGGTCAAAATGTTCGAGCTTGTCAATCTTGGCGACAATGTGGTCCTCAATCGCTTTGGTCAACGTCACGTTGTGCGTGGATAAGATGAGTTTCATAAAAAAAGAATGCAACTGCCGCAACGGGAAATCCAGTTTTTACTTTGCCAAATCTCAAACAGCGAGATTCATGCCAATTCTACTTGTGGTTTGACGGGGTTCCGCTAAATTCAAATCGCAGATGGCATTCGGACTACAACTTTCGCAACGACTTTCGCAATCGCTGGTGCTGGCGCCGCAGCTCCAGCAGTCGCTCGCTTTGTTGCAGGCTCCCACGCTCGAACTCAAGGCGCTCGTCGAGCAGGAGCTACAGCAGAATCCCGTGCTCGAAGAAGTCGTGGACCAGGAAATGGACTACAACGAAAAAACGTTGAAAGAAGAAAGTGATTTGCCGTCCACGCCAGACCTCGCCGAGCCGCCGGATGATTTGAAGGAGGAAGCGCAATTTGAAGCGCCCGTCGAAAAAAGCTCCTCCGAGCCGGTGGACGATTTCCAGACGGAATTTGAAAAGCTCGTCCAGATGGACCAGGAATGGCGCGATCAATTTTCCCAGGCGAGCGGACCGAGCCGGGCGACCGCCGAAGACGAGGAAAAACGGCAGTTCATGTTCGATTCGCTCACGACGGAAACTTCCCTCGCGCAACACCTCATGGAGCAGGTGCGCGACACGAATCTGAACGACGAGGAAAAAGCCCTGGCCGAGCTGATCATCGGCAACATTGACGATTTCGGCTACCTCAATACCACCGTCGAGGAACTCGCCACCACCACAAATCTGGCCCCGGAAAAAATTCACGAAGTTTTAAAAGTCGTCCAAGGTTTTGAACCCGTGGGCGTCGGCGCGCGCGATTTGCGCGAATGCCTTTTGATCCAGCTCGAACGCAAAGGCCTGACGGAAACGCTGGAGTTTCAAATCATCCGCGATTTCATGGACGCACTCGGCAAACGGCGCATTCCCGAAATCGCGCGCGGCACCGGCCAAACCGTCGAGGAAGTGCAGGCATCGCTCGGGCGCATCGGCCAGCTCGACCCGCGTCCCGGCCGCGCGTTTCTGCCCGTGGCCGAACAATACGTCGCGCCCGAAGTGTTTGTGATCAAGAATGGCGACGATTACACCGTCACCACCAACGACGAACAGATTCCGCATCTGCGCATCAGCAACGTGTATAAAGATTTGATGTCCGGCGGCGAGGACAACGCCGAGGTGAAAAATTACATCCGAGAAAAAATCCGCGCGGGGAAATTTCTCATCAAAAGTTTGCACCAGCGCCAGCAGACGATTTTGAACATCGGCAAGGAAATTGTAAAACGCCAGCGCGAGTTCATGGAAAAAGGCGTCGCGTTTTTGCGGCCCATGACCATGGCGCAGGTGGCGGAAGTCGTCGGTGTTCACGAAACCACCGTCAGCCGCGGCGTTTCCGGCAAATACATCGAGACGCCACAGGGCATTTTCGAGATGAAATTTTTCTTCACCGCCGGGCTGCAGACTTCCAGCGGCAACGATGTTTCCAACACCAGCGTGAAGGACATGGTCACCGAAATCTTTAAAAGCGAAAATCCCGGGCGGCCGTTGTCTGATCAGGAAGTCGTGAAGATGCTCGGCGAAAAAGGCATCACCATCGCCCGTCGCACCGTCGCCAAATACCGCGACGAACTGGGCATTCTCCCGTCAAATCTGCGGAAAGTTTATTGATTATTTTTTCCTCGCGGAAAGTTCCGCCTTCGTCCGCGCCTGCAACTCGTCCAGCTCCGCCTGCAATTCCGCCTTCGTGTTTTTGTCCATGCGATCAATGAACAGCAGGCCGTGGAGATGATCGGCCTCGTGCTGCACCGCACGCGCGAGCAAACCGCCGCAACGAAATTCAATCGGCCGGCCCTTCGCGTCCAGCGCTTTCACATCCACGGATTCAGGCCGGGAAATCTCCGCAAAAATTTCCGGGAAACTCAAGCAGCCTTCGCCGCCTTTCACCGGCTCGCCGACCGGCGTGACTTCGGGATTAATTAAAACGAGCGGCATGTTTTCCGCCACGTCCACCGGCTTGCCATTTTTTTCCAGCCACGACGGCCGGTCCGTCGCTGCCGTCACGTCAATGACCGTGAGTTGCACCGCGTGGCCGACCTGCTGCGCCGCGAGGCCGACGCCGTGCCGGTCGTTCATCGTTTCAAACATGTCGGCGATGAGCTTTTTGATTTCCGGCGTGACCGCGTCAATCTTCGCGCCCTTTTTGCGCAGCACCGGATGGCCGTATTTTACAACTTCTAAAATCATGGTAAATCAATCTGCGTTCACGCCGAGCACTTCCAGCACGCGTTGCAACTCGTCGTCGCTGAAAAATGAAATCTCCACCGCGCCTTTGCCCGCCGCATATTTTAATTGCACCTTCGTCCCGAATTTTTCGCGCAATTTATCTTCCAGCCGCGAGATGTTCGCATCAATCGGCACGATGGCCGCCGCCGGTTTGCTCGCGCCCGCGTTGCTGCTGCGCGTCTGCAATTTCGCGATCAAGCCCTCCGTCTGCCGCACATTCAAACCTTCCTTCACCACCCGCTCGGCGGCGATGCGCTGGATGTTTTCATCCGGCAAACCGAGAATCACCTTCGCGTGGCCGACCGAAATCTGCCCGTCGCGCAAAAATAATTTCACCGCCGCCGGCAATTTTAACAGGCGCGTCGCATTTGCCACCGCCGCGCGGCTCTTGCCGACTTTGACCGCGATTTCTTCCTGCGTGAGCTGAAATTGTTCCGCGAGCTGCGCGTAGCCGAGCGCCTCCTCGATGGCGTTCAGATTTTCGCGCTGCAAATTTTCAATGAGCGCCAGTTCCAAAACCGCGCGGTCGTCGGCCTCGCGGACGATTACGGGAATTTCCGGCAAATTAATCAATTGCGACGCGCGCCAGCGGCGTTCGCCCGCGATCAATTCATAAAAACCATCGCGTTCGCGCACGATCAACGGCTGGACAATGCCCTGTTCGCGGATGGAATCCGCCAGCTCGCGCAAGGACTCGTCGGAAAATTGTTTGCGCGGCTGCAGCGCCGAGGCGCGGATGCGGTTCAACGGCACGCGCAGCACGCGACCGCGATTGTCCGGCGCGTCCGCCGCGAGCGCCGGCGAAGAAATGTTGGGGGCGCTCGCCGCTGGCGCGGGCGGCGGATTGCCGCTCATCAACGCGCCGAGACCGCGTCCCAATGCAGGTTTTGCCATGCAAGCAGAATGTCGGAGGCCGGCGTCAAAGTCAATTTCACAGCCAGACACCGGCAAACAGCATAAAGGTTTTTGGTTTCACGGTTTTAACTTACCGCAGAGATGCAAAGAAATGCATTTGATCGGCCATGCGTCCCAAACCAGCCGGACGTTCCTTTTCCCGCCATAAACGAAGTGTCGTTTGCTATAAACCAAACTTCGGACGCCACAAACGAAACTCCGTTTATGGCAAACGAAGCTTCAGATGCCATAAATGAAGCTTCAAATGGAACAAACCAAGCTTCCTTTGGCGCAAACGAAGCTTCGGATGCCGTATTTGAAATGTCAGATGGAGCATTTGGAGCTTCGAATGAAGCAAACGAAGCTTCGTTTATGACAACCGAAGTTTCAGATGGAGCATCCGGCGCTTGGCTAATGGCGGGAAAAGCCTCAAAGCCTTGAAAAAAAACGATATTTAGCCTGACCGGCTTCGTTTTTCTGGTCCAGTCCATGAGTTAGTCCTGGGACATGGTTGAGGTTATGTTTTTGTTGATTTTTTGTCCATCCCCAGCGGAGTGAG
>Ga0302197_10000044_pt1 | contig 125064 bp, 101 predicted proteins | sample II_Bog_N2_1_FD_193526 | JGI IMG/M metagenome (GOLD analysis project Ga0302197, IMG submission 193526) | Peat permafrost microbial communities from Stordalen Mire near Abisko, Sweden - II_Bog_N2_1 | ecosystem: Environmental > Terrestrial > Soil > Wetlands > Peat | place: Sweden: Abisko... | reverse complement strand
CCGAGGTAGTGACGTCGTGGAAGAAGTTCTATCACCGCCGCAAGGGAATCAACCAGGATGGCAAGCCTTTGCTCTACTTCGAGGAACCGATCCGGCGCAGCGCGAAAGAGATTGCCAAGGAGTTCGGCGTGAAACCGGCACAAGTGTTGCGGGTGAAGTACCACGATGTAATCCGCGATCCGAAACTTGCGGCTGCGGCCATGGTGGAATTTCTCGGCGTGCCTCTCGACGTTGATGCCATGGCCGGTGCGGTAGACCCGTCGCTTTATCGTAACCGTCTTTGCCAGGAAGAAGTGGAAGCGGCTTCATAAATGGTTTTGGGTAGGGCACGGCTTTAGCCGTGCCGTTAAGGGCCAATAAAAATGCGGGCTTTAGCTCCTGAGGGCCGGGCAGTCTGCTCGGAGAACCATTTATGAAGCCAGTAACACCAGTTCTACGCACGTAAATCAGGACCGCTCTACCAGGAGGAAACTTGCACGCAAAATCGCAACCGTCGTTACCAGGAGGAAATCTATGAAGATAAACGGCAAATTGGTTGACATCTGTATTCACGGCTTCCGCATTCGCAAGCACATGCGCTACGCGCTGGCGCTGTGGTTGCTGGGAGCAGGAGGGTACGCCTCGGCGCAGTCGCCGTGTGCTGGGGGCACGACCAGCCCCATGAGCGTCTCGGGGTCGTATGGCGGGCAGACCTGCACGTGGCAAGTTCCATCGGGCGTGACCGCGGTCACAATCAGCGTGATGGGCGCTGGAGGCGGAGGCGGAGCCGGTTTTGACCGCACCCTGCGTTCTTCTAGTTCTTCCTCTGGTTCATCGGGAAATAACGGGTCTGCTTCCTCAATTTCACTTGGAGTCACCGTGAGCGCCACAACACTTGCGGAGGCTGCGGGCGGTGGGTATGGTAAAGGCGGCTATTGCCAGAACGAAGGAGGTAGAACAACCTGTAAAACAGGCAATTCTGGACGCAATGGAGGGGGGGGCGGTAGCGACTTCTACGCAGGGCTCACGTTGACTAGCGGAGGAGGTGGCAGTGGCGGGTCAGGAAGCACGGGAACGTATGCGAATGGCGGCAACGGCGGTAATGGCGATCTGGTGGCCGGTCAAGTGTTTCCCAATCCCGGTGATGTATGGGCGCTGTTTCCGGGTTTGGGGGGGTACGGTGGCTGGAACTATTTAGGTGCTAGGGCGGGGCAGGGCGGTGACGGCACGATTACGCTTACGTGGGCGCCGGGCGTGACTGCCGCCCCGACCATCGTCAATTTCGGGAACGCCTGGGTCGGGCTTGGGAACCATCATGATGTAACCGTGACCAACAATAGCGCCACCGCTGTTACGATCGGTCCCATTACGTTCACCGACGTCACTGGAAATCCGGCCGATTTCATCGCTCACAACTACTGCACGAAGCCCCTCAAGCCAGGCAGGAGTTGCGAGGTCAATGCCAAGTTTGCGCCCTCCTCCACAGAGACGGAAACGGCGACGATGAATATCGATGTTGACGGCAGCCCGCTGCAAGTTTCCTTGACGGGCACGGGGAAGGTGCCGACAAAGAGGCCCTGAAAACAAAATGTAGAGATGCCGCTCCGTCTCGGGGCGGCTTTCTTTCTTGTTGCGCAAGGTGGAAGCGGCTAACTTCTGTTATCACGATAGCACTCAAAACGCCTGCCACAGGATCAATGAGCGATCTCGGGATAGTACGACGTCTCTAACGACAGGACTGCGTGATCATGTCCTGCTGTCCGCTCCCCCGGGGATAAAGCGTCAACAACCTGATCGATCGTCAAGATACCGGAAAGTCTGGCCTCCTAGTTCACTAGCCGGAAGTTTACAGCCACGGTAGTCTCAACGGTCGCCGGTTGACCATTCACAAGATAGGGTTCATAACGCCACCACCGCACTGCGTCCATGGCTGCTTGCGACAGCACGTCGGGACCGCTGACAAACTTCGTCTGTGTCACAGCACCCCCGGCACTCACGATGGTGTCCAGCACCACTGTGCCTTGCACTCCCGCCTGTCGTGCAAGCTTTGGATATTCGGGCATAACGCGATAGACGACCCGTTGCGCCATGGCGTCGGGTGGGACATGCAACTGTGGTTGCACTGCCAGGGTTTCTTTTGCCGGAAGCCGCGCTTCCAATTCCGCCCATCCCTGCTGCCAATGCCACCATCCCAGCGCAGCCGCAATCAGCGTAATGACAACGGCAAACGCAACCATGCGCTGGATGCCGGACTTGCGTGTCGAGTCCTCCAAGTCCGGGAGCAACTGGGGTTCTTCTGCCGCCTCTAATGCGCCATCTGTAGGGGCGGCCAATAAAAGATCGCCTTGGCGTCGAGTCCAGTAACGGACTATCGATTGCTGTTCGGCTGGCATACGGAGAAACTGGAGTCCGAAGCATCGTTCATGTTGATAGCGCACCACCGCCGTCGCCCGCAGCGGCAAGCTCATGTGCGGAACAAGAAACTCGACGCGGACGGACTCGCCGACCAGGAGTTGTGATGCTGGGACAACTCCGATTCCGCCCTCACCCATCTCAAGGGCACTTCCAGGGATATGGTTGGGAATGCCCGAGCGCAATACGGTGAGAGCCAAGGGTACCGTTAACTTGTAGCGAACGACATTCCGCGTGGAAGCAGTTCCTTTTGAGAATGCCGGACTCACTCCTGTATTCATCACTCAGCCTCGTGACGTTTGATTTCCTTCGCACGCACACGTCACGTCTCGGATGATTGCTTTCTAACACAGGGGAGCACCGTAATTGAGGTAACGGACGTAACCAGGCCATTTCACTCAGAACCCACTCCGGGCGTCCACCGCCCAGACCGCAGGGTTGCGGCCCATTCTCGATAGAGTTTTGCCTCTTCCCGTAATTCCGCTGCACGCGGTTGTGATTCGCTAGTCGCTTTTTCCTCAGCGTCCGCAGCTTTCCGTCCAAGCTCAGCGACAGTCGCCGGGTGCGCCACCTCTCACGCTTTTTGAGAAGCGGCGTACCCACGTCCGTGCTCGAAATTTATTGACTTACAAGCCGCCGAGGACGAAAATGGAAATCTAATTGGGGCAGTTTCGAAGCGTGTCCGCCAAAGGCGACGCACCTCGAATCTGCCCCAGAACCATTTTTGGCGCCGTTTTTGGTGCTAAGTCCTTATTGCTCAAGATTTTGACAATAAGTCCTTTAGGCTGAAGATCTTGGCGGGGAAAACCGCCTAACTATATGATTCTAATAGATCGAGATAGGGGGGGGGTACCCCCTGGGAGCAACCCTGACAAAACAGGCCAAGCGCATTCCTGGAGCTAAAGGTCCAGATAGGCGCGGAGCGAAGTCAGATCTTCATCCGCGACAATCCGAAATCCGAGGCGCCGGAAGACGGCTTGCATGCCATAGTTGTCGGGCAACATCTCCGCGGAGGCCAGGGCCAGCTTTTCATCGCGAGCAATGTCGACGATGCGTCGAAGCAACTCAAATCCCAGCCCTTGTTTTTGATATTGATCGGAGACCAGCGCGGCGACTTCGGCTTCATTGCCAACGTGAAGTTTGGTCATGCGGCCAACGCCGAAAATGCGGCGATCTCCCGTGGCGGCGTCGGTGTGCTCGGCAACCAGCACCATTTCACGGTCGTAATCTCCGAAGCAAATCCGCAATAGCCGTTCATGGGCCACGCGCCGGCTCAGGCTCAGGGAGCTGAAATACCGCAAATAGACGCTGCGATCGGAGAGCGTCTCGTGAAACTTGACCATCAACGGTTCGTCTTCGGGGCGGATGGGGCGAATGGTCACCACATTCCCATCCTTCATGGTCCAGTTCGAAACGTAGCGCAAGGGATAGGGACGAATCGCGGCCTTGGGCAACTGCTCCGGAGTTACGCCGGGCGCGTGCAAGACGATCCTGGCATCGAGAGCGATTAGGCGCTCCGGCGAAGCGAGCAGAGGATTGATGTCGATTTCCGCAATCCAGCGCTGTTCGAGCACGAGTTGACTGAAGCGGACGAGGAGGCCTTCGAGAGCAGCCAGGTTGACGGGCTTGCGTCCGCGGACTCCCCGGAGCGCGGTGTAGATTTTGGTTTGCTCCATCATGCGTTGCGCCAGCGTGGTGTTCAGCGGCGGAAGAGCGAGGGCATGGTCGCAGTAGACCTCGACGAGTTGGCCACCGGAACCGAACAGGATGACCGGTCCGAACTGCGGGTCCAGGCTGCTGCCGAGAATCAGTTCGTAGCCATCGAGCTTCACCATGGGCTGCACGGTTACGCCGGAGAATTGATCGGGGCCAGCTTTTTCGGCCACGGAAGACTGGATGTCGCGATAGGCGGAGCGAACGGCCGCTTCATCCTGTAGGTTGAGCTTGACTCCGCCGACGTCTGTCTTGTGGGTGATGGTTTCAGAGAGAACCTTCAGCACCACGGGAAAGCCCAGTTCCGAAGCAATCTTGGCGGCTTCGTCCTCGGTGGCGGCAGCGCGCGTTTCCACAGTGGGAATGCCATACAGTGACAACAAGTGCTTCGACTCTAGCTCTGTGAGCAGAGTACGGCCCTGGCTGCGCGCGTTCTGAATGATTTGCGCGACTTGAAGGCGGGATGCGTTTCCGACTTCCGATTGGTCGGTGAGCGCCGGTGTCTCGTAGAGTGCGCGCAGGTTGCAGGTGTAGCGCCACATATAGGTGAACGCGCGCGCGGCTGCGTCAGGGTAACGAAACGTAGGAATGCCCGCCGCATTCAGGGCAGCTTCGCCGGCAGTAACGCTGTGTCCGCCCATCCAACTGGCGAGGAGAGGCTTGACGCCCTTGGCATACGGTTTCATGCTTTCCGCAACCTCCAGGGGATCGGCCATGGCTTGCGGTGCGAGGATGACGAGGAGTCCGTCGCTGTTCGGGTCTTTCGAAGCAATGTCGAGGGCCCGAGCAAAGCGCTCGGAATCGGTGTCGGCGAGAACATCGATGGGATTGCCATGACTCCAGTGGGCAGGGAGAAACTCATCGAGGCTGTGCACGCTCTCGGGAGAAAGCTCGGCCAGTTCGCCGCCGCTGGCCACCAGCGCGTCGGTGGCCAGGACGGCGGGACCGCCGGCGTTGGTCAGAATGGTAAGCCTTGGACCTCTGGGACGAGGCTGCCGGCTGAGCACTTCCGCCATATAGAAGAGATCGGCGATATTGTGAACGCGCAGAACTCCTGAGCGGCGGAAGGCGGCTTCCAGCACCTCGTCGCTGCCGGTGAGAGCGCCGGTGTGGGAAGCGGCAGCTCGCGAGGCGGCTTCCGAGCGGCCGGCTTTGATGACGATGATCGGTTTGGAAAGCGCGACTTCGCGGGCGGCAGACAAGAACGATCGCGCGTCACCCACGGATTCCATGTAGATGAGGATGCTCTTGGTGTGCGGGTCGTCGCCAAAGTAGTAGATCAAATCGCCCCAATCGACATCAAGCATCGAGCCGGTGGAAACGATGGCGCTGAAGCCAACCTGTTCGCGGTCGCTCCAGTCGAGAATAGCGACTTGCAGAGCTCCACTTTGACTCAGGAACGCAACGTTGCCGGGCTTGGCAGCTTCTTTGACGAACGTGGCGTTCAGACCGATCGCTGAGTTCATGATGCCGAGACAGTTGGGGCCCATCAAGCGCATGGAGCCGCGGCGCAACTGCTCCTGAATTTGCGCTTCCAGGGCGGCGCCAGCGGCGCCACGCTCGCGGAAGCCCGCCGAGATCACAATCGCGGCTTTGACGCCGGCATCCACGCAGTCTCCAATGAGCTGCGGGACGGTCGCTGCCGGGGTGGCCACGATCGCTAGATCCACGGGTCCGGGGACGTCGCGAATGCTGGCGTAGGTTTTGCGCCCCAGCACTTCCGGGTGCTTTGCATTGACGGCGTAAACTTTTCCTTGAAACTTGCCGCTCAGCAGGTTCTCGAGAACGGCGCGACCGACGGTGCTGGGTCGTTCCGAGGCGCCGAGTACGGCCACCGAAGCGGGAGCGAACATGGGATCGAGGCCGTAGATCTTGGCGGCGGTCGGCTTCTCTTGCAGCAGTTTTCCCACGACATTGGTCTCGGGCGAACTCATTGACGTCTCCTCAATTTCGATTCTAGCGCGGCGGAACCTGATCGCGACGAAGCGACGGTGTCTTCTTCGCCCAAAGGTGTGGCAGCAAGGCGAGGCGTGTGGCTTCCGCCAGAAAAGTTGGAGCGACATAGTACGGGTTCAATTCGCGCATTCGCCACGCACAGTGAGCACCGGGCACGCCGCCTGCGTCAGGATCTGGGCTGTGGTGCTGGAGAGGTGTGTCGTCAGCCCCAAGCTGCCATGCACGGGACGGACGCCTAAGACAATCAGGTCCGCCACCTGAGCTCTCACGATTTCAAGAATTCGCCGTGCCGGCGATGCGAACTGGCGGCCGAACTCAAGCAGGCATTTCGCATGACACCACGACTCGGCGGCGGCCGGAATCAGCTTGTGGAGACGCAGCATGAGCGCGGAGGTGACGGCATCGAGGTCCACAATGCCCGCCGCGGGCTGCTCGACAACGTGCAGGAAAGTGAGCTTCGCCTGATCTTCCTTAGCTAAAGAGACGGCATAGGGTAGCGCAGCCAACGAGTCTGGACTGAAATCTGTGGCGAACAGAATATGCTGAAAATGAATCTCGTTTTGCACTTTGGAGGACGCGTGTGGGCCAACTGTCATAACGGGACAAGACGCGCGGCGGAAAACTTCCTCGGCCACGGAACCGATGAGCAGTTTGCCCAAGCCGGCGCGGCCATGGGTGCCGAGAACGAGCAAATCAATCTTCCGGCTTTCAATGAGCGCGGTCAGTGCAGGAGCGATCTTGCCGATCGGCATGAGCACCTCGTGGGGGATTTCGCGCAACTGGCTCTCAAGCTGTTTGAAACTTGCCCGGGCCCACTTGTCTTCTTCGTCGGCCAGCGTCGGCCAGGTGTCCGGCGACAGCAGCACCAGTTCGGCCTTGGTGGGCATGACATGGGCAGCATAGAGAGTTGTCGCATAACAGCGCACCAAGGACAAGGCATAAGGCAGGGCTGCGTTCGAACAGGAGGAGAAATCGGTGGCAAACAAGATGTTCTTGAGGGCAATCCGCTTACCTGCTTCGACTGTATGCACAAGGCACCTCCACAGAAACGGTTCTGGAGAAGGCGACTGCATCGCGTGGGCTGTCACCTTCCCGGTGATGGCCAAGTCATGGAGCAAGCTCCGTTCAACACAACTACGTCCGAGTTCCGCAGGTCATCCGAAATACTCATTGCCAGAAATCGGCAGAGAGTGGCCTTCTCCGCTGTGCGCTTGACGCACCTGCACGCGCGGTTCAAATCGCTGCTCGACCGCAAGCGCGTGAGACACCATGCATAGCGCTTCGGCCCGCTGCAGGAGATCGAGGGCTCGGGCCTGTTCTTGTTTCTGCAAGATTATCAAATTCGCGCGGATGCGAACTTCGCCGAAGCGGTATCCCTTGTCAGTCTTAGCGATGGCGCCTTCCACTTCCACCTGCAGGTCGGTGTAATCAAATTTGGAATCCTCGGCGACTGCCCGGAAGGTGGTAGTGTAGCAACTGGCGACCGCGCAAAGGAGCAAGTCTTGCGGTGTCCATCTGCCGTCCACGCCGCCAAACGCGGGCGGCGAAGTGAAATGAATGGCATTGGGGGCGGACGTGGATTTTGCAATGCCAGTCCGGCCGGCGGCCCACCATGCCACTACTCGAAATCGATATCCGTCTTCCATGGCGTCATTACTCTTTCTTCGTACGCTCGGATTGAGAGTCAGAGATGGGACTGACCTCAACGGAAAAACTGGAAGTTTACGGTGATTGTCATTTCCACCTGCGGCTTCGGAGTCATCTTTTGCTGAGATTTTCGGCTCCGTGAACTTCCGGGGCCATACGTGGAGTCACAAGAGTGTGTGATTCTAGTCACGAGACGATCAGTGATACAATTTGCGCGGAACGCTTTGCCGAATGAAGGCTCCCTACGGGCTCAACATCCTCGATAACTGTCTCACCTGCCCGATGCGGGAAGAGCATCTGTTTTGCAACCTGCCGCCAGCCGCAGTGCAAAGGTTGAACGAGATCCGGTCCACTGCGATCTACCCAAAATCCGCGATGTTGTTCATCGAGGGACAGCAACCAAGAGGAGTGTTTGTGCTGTGCACGGGGAAAGCGAAGCTTTCCACGTCCTCGGTGGAGGGTAAGACCGTCATTACGAAGATTTCGGGCGCGGGAGACGTTTTGGGGCTGAGCGCGGCGATCTCGAATCGGCCCTATGAAGTGACCGCCGAAATGATCGAGCCGGGACAGGCGAATTTCATCACCCGGGATTCTTTACTGGCTTTCATGCGGGAGTACGGACAGGTGGCGGTGCGAGTGGCGGAGCAACTCAGCCGCAACTACTACACCGCGTATGAGGGGATTCGCACGCTGGGGCTGAGCAACTCGCCTTCCGAAAGATTCGCGAAATTGCTGTTGGGTTGGTGCAACGAGTCGTGCAAGGGTGAGTTGCCGAATGGCGAGCCGGTGCAGGTGAAACTGACGCTCACGCACGAGGAAATCGCCGAGATCATTGGGACGACTCGGGAGACGGTCAGCCGCTTGTTCTCGCAGTTCAAGAAGAAACAGCTCGTGCAGTTGAAGGGCGCGACCCTGATCATCCGCAACCCGGCGGCGCTGAAAAAAATGTTCAACTCGTAAAAGTGCTGGAGCCTTGCGCAAATCATCTGCCGCGCATGGCTTTGATTTGTCGTAGCGAAACCGTGCGATTTACTTTTTGGCCGCTGGAACAACTACCTCGGGCAACGCTAAGTTGAGGGATGCACGGATGTCGCCTGGGGGCCGGTGCAGCCATTTTGTCTTTTCACAATATTCGTAGAGTTCCTCACGGAAGCTGGGATGCGCGATTTCAATCAGCGCTTGCGCCCGTTCCCGGATGGTTTTTCCATGCAGGTACGCTACTCCGTACTCCGTCACCACGTAGCGGATCAAGCCGCGGGATGTGACCACCCCCGCACCGGGACTCAGCATGGGGACGATTCGTGAAATCTTGCCACTCTTAGCGGTCGAGGAGATGGCAATGATCGGTTTACCACCCTTCGAGCGGGAAGCGCCGCGCAGGAAGTCGACCTGGCCGCCGATCCCGCTATAGAAGTGGGTTCCGACCGAGTCCGAGCAAACCTGGCCGGTCAAGTCGATCTGCAAAGCGGAGTTGATGGCCACCATCTTGTCGTTGCGGGCAATGAGCGCGGGATCGTTGGTATAGGCCGTGGGATGAAACTCGAAGATGGGATTGTTGTCGACAAAGTCAAACAGGTTTTTCGACCCCAGGGCAAAGCCGAGGATGATTTTGCGCGGTTTGAAGTTTTTGCGCGCGCCGGTGATCACGCCCGATTCGATCAGAGGAATTACTCCATCCGACACCAGTTCGCTGTGCACGGCGAGATCCTTGCGATCGTTGAGGAAGGGAAGCACGGCGTCGGGAATTCCGCCGATACCGGTCTGGAGCACGGCTCCGTCCTCGATCAGTCCGGCCACGTTGCGCGCGATGGCGACGTGCAAGTCGGTGATTTCCGGCTTCTTGAAGGCGCAGAGCGGCCGGGAGGAATTTACCACCGCATCGAGGTCGCTCACGTGGATGAAACTGTCGCCATAGGTTCGGGGCATTTGGTCATTGACCTGCGCCACCACCCAGCGAGCGCATTGGGCGGCAGTGAGCGTGGTATCGACGCCCACGCCGAAGCTGCAAAAGCCGCGCGAGTCCGGGGGGGAGACCTCGATGAGAGCGACGTCGAGCGGCATGGCGCCGCTTAAGAACAGATCTTCGATCTCGCTCAGGTAGATGGGGGTGTAGTCGGCGCGCCCGTCATTGATGGCGTCGCGTACATTGGCCCCGATGAAGACCGCGTTGTGCCGAAAATGGCCTTCCATTTCGGGAGCCACGTAGGGGGCACAGCCCATGGTCAACATGTGCACGATTTCGACGTTGTGGACTTGCGGACCGCGGCGTACCAGGGCTTCGACCAGAGTCTCGGGTTCGGCGCAGCCGGGCTGGATATAGACGCGCATGCCCGAGTCGACGCAGCGCAAGGCTTCGTCCGGTGTTTGCAGCTTTCTCTCGTATTCCCGTTCCCAAGACATCGCGGCCAATCTCCTATGATCTTTCGGATGGCGCGCCCGTTTGCTTTAATGATGGGTCTGCGACCTCCAGTTCGTAGCCGACCGAGGCATAGTAAATCGCTCGATCGAAGAACTGCTCCAGCAGTTGCAGCATTTCTAGTTCGCCGAAAACCTCGACGGGGCGTTCCAGAACCGACTCTTTCTTGATGAACTCCCAAAGGTTCTCTTTCGTCAAGACGATGACCCAAATCACTTCGCTGAGAGGCACGCGCTGGTGGGCCCGTCGCGCACCAATCTGCATGTAGCGCTGCTCAAGGTGAAACTCATCCTTGCCGATGAGCCACTCCCCCAGATGGTGGTAGATTCCGTACACCTTTTCTTTCAGTTCCTCGGGGGGCACGTTTTTCTTGTAACATGGGGTCAAAGCCGAGCTTTCTACTTGATCGAGAAGGCAGCTGGCCAACGCCTGGGAATGGGTTTCGATCAGCCGAACGAGCCGATAGAGCATCATCATGAGGGCCTCCCGTTCCGAACACGACCTCTAGGTACATTTTGTATGCCTGCACCATTCGCAGCCATGATAGCCGGTACAGTCGCGTGTGATACAGATCACAAGGCGTTTGAGCATAAGCTGGGGAATACTGCGCAAGGCGTATGGAAGGGGCTGCCGTTCATCGCGTCCAGGACTCCCATCCGTTGTCGTTGTGGACTATCGGCCGCAGCGGAGCGTGGACCAACTCGGGAACGGGAATCAACTCCAACGGGCTGGACGACACTCGCGGCTGCTACCAGGAGGCTTTGAGCATTTTTGTTAAGCTGTCACACGGTGACAACAAATATGCCGGGGCCGTTGCCAGAGTCGAGGCAAGCCTCCAGGAAGTAGATCAGAAGGGCCACTGCCAATGGGGCAGACAACAATGAGCCGCGCCAAGCCTCTCTCGAACAAACTCAAAGCAGGCCGCAACCGGTCGAAGGCAAGAGCGGGTGCGAGGAAAGACTCGTTCCTTGCCGACAAGAACCATAGGATCTTTTTCTGCGTTTTGCTGGCGGCGACGACCATCGCGCTCTATGTCCCTGTCATCGGACACTCGTTCATTGTGTTGGACGATCATGACTACGTCACCGCGAATCCGCACGTCCATGGTGGCTTGTCGTGGAGCACGATGCAGTGGGCGTTCACGTCCACTGCGGCGGCGAACTGGCATCCCGTGACCTGGCTATCGCACGCGTTCGACGATCAGCTCTTTGGGTTGAACCCGGCAGGCCATCATTTCGACAGCGTGCTGGTTCACGCTCTGAATGCGGTGCTGCTATTCCTGCTGCTGGCTTGGACTACAAAGCGCGTGGGCCCAAGCCTTTTGGTGGCGGGGCTATTCGCCCTCCATCCGATCAATGTTGAGTCGGTGGCGTGGGTGGCGGAGCGGAAGAATGTGTTGAGCACACTTTTCTTCTTCCTCGCGATTGGTGCTTACGTTTGGTATGTCCAGAAGCCGGATTGGCGTCGATACCTGCTGGTGGCGGTGCTGTTTGCCATGGGACTGATGGCCAAACCGATGGTCATTACGCTGCCTTTTGTACTGCTGCTGCTGGATTATTGGCCGCTTGGGAGAGTTGAGACAGGCCCGGCTTCCGACGCTGGCGCGGAGCACTCGGCTTGGTCACGGCTGGTGTTAGAGAAGGCGCCTCTGCTGTGTCTTTCGATGGCAAGTGCGGTTATCACCCTGAGGGTGCAAAAGGCGGGGATGGCGGTTCGAAGCCTGCACCAATTCCCGCTGGGTGTGCGAATCGAGAATGCTCTCGTTGCTTATGGGTTGTACTTGTGGAAGATGTTTTGGCCCGCGCGGCTTGCCCTCTATCCGCATTCTGCAATTGCTCTTCCGGCTTGGCAATGGATTCTATCGGCGCTGGTTTTAGTCGGCGTCACGGCGCTTGTAGTCTTGTTCCGAAACAAGCGCTACATGGTCGTGGGGTGGTGTTGGTTTCTGGGTACTTTGGTTCCGGTGATTGGGTTGGTGCAGGTGGGCGAGGCGAGCATGGCCGATCGCTATGCTTACATTCCGCTGATCGGAATCTTCGTGATGATCGCCTGGGGCCTTGACGATTTTGCGAAGGCGCGGGGAACGCGAGTCGTCTGGCGAGTTGTCCCGGCGGTGTGTGTGCTGGCAGCGCTGGGCTGCGTCACACATCGGCAGATGAGTTATTGGGACAGCGACTACGACTTGTGGGCACACACGCTGGCGGTCTCGGAAAATGCCTTTGCGCATGATGCGCTGGGGTCGGCTCTCCTCGACCCTGACATGACAGTAACACCGAATAGCGAGGAAACCCCGGACACGGAGTCGAAGCGGCTGGAAAAAGCTCGTCAGCACTTCGAGCGGGCGTTGGAATTGCGCCGACAAGGGGCGCAGCAGAATCCGTCGGCGTACCTGCCAGATATGGCGACGACGCTAAACAATCTAGGGAACCTGGATCGACTTGAGAACCGGCCGGGCGAAGCCCGTAAGCATTACGAAGAGGCCTTGGAGATTCACCGTCAATTGGCGCAGCAGAACGTGGAACCTTTTCCGCCCGATCTGGCAATGACGCTGAACAATCTCGCGTCTTTGGAAAAAAGCACGATGCGTCTGGAGGAAGCACGCCAGCACTACGAGGAGGCGCTAAGAATTTACCGCGAAATGGCGCAGCGAGCTCCGGACCAATACCTGCCGAAGGTTGCCGAGATGCTGAACAGTCTGGGATTCGTGGACAGAGCCGAGAGACGAATGGATGAGTCCCGACAGGACTATGAAGAAGCGCTGAAGATTCGGCGTCGACTGGCGCAGCAGGATTCGGATGCGTACCTGCCATACCTCGCGACGACGCTGAACGACTTGGGAATCCTCGATGCGGCGGAGAACCGAATCGACGATGCACGTCAGCATTATGAGGAAGCGTTGCGGTCTTACCGCCGACTGGTGCAGCGGGATCCGGACACATACCTTCCCTTCCTGGCAGCGACGCTGAATAACCTGGCGCTGGCAGAGGAAAGCCAAGGCCGGATCGAAGACGCCAGCGCGCACTACAAAGAAGCCTTGAATGTCTATCAGAAGCTGTTCGATGGCGATCCCCGTAAATACGCGGGCGACGTTGGCAGAGTCACAGGGAGCCTGCGTCGACTCGAAGAGAAAACACAACCAAGCAGGACGACAAAGTGAGCCGCGCGAAGACGCTCTCGAAGGCGCGGCCGCAGGGCCGCCGCGCCAAGTCGAACGAAGGCACGATTTCCGGAAGAGGGACATTTCTCGCCGGCAAGAGCCTGACTGCGGTTCTCTGCGTCTTGCTGGCGGTTGCGATCATGGCACTTTACAGTCCGGTGGCTGGCCATGCTTTTCTGAATTTCGACGATAGCGATTACGTCACTGGCAATGTGCACATCCACGGCGGCCTGCGATGGAGCACCTTTCGGTGGGCGTTTACATCCACCGACGCGGCGAATTGGCATCCGCTGACCTGGCTTTCGCATGCGCTTGACTATCAACTCTTCCGGCTGAACCCTGCGGGCCACCATTTAGACAGCGTTGTCATTCATGCCCTGAATGCGGTGGTGCTGTTTCTGCTGCTGGCTTGGATTACAAAGCGCGTCGGAGCCAGCTTGCTGGTAGCAGCGTTGTTCGCCTTTCATCCGATCAATGTTGAGTCGGTGGCGTGGGTGGCGGAGCGGAAAAATGTGTTGAGCACATTGTTCCTCTTCTTGGCGATAGGCGCGTACGCGTGGTATGCCCAGAAGCCTGGTTGGCGGCGATACCTGCTAGTGGCGGCGCTGTTTGTCATGGGTTTGATGGCCAAACCGATGGTCATCACGCTTCCGTTCGTTCTTTTGCTGCTGGATTATTGGCCTCTAGAGAGGATGTCGCTGTCGGGAACGAAGAACGGCGAACTCCTTACCGATGCGCCGCGCCTGGCGTTCTCACGCTTGGTGTTGGAGAAGGTGCCGCTGCTTTTTCTCTCGGTTCTGAGCGCATTGATCACTGTGAAAGCGCAACGATCTGGAATGGCGGTTCGCAGCTTGCAGCAGTTCCCACTCGGCGTGCGAATCGAAAACGCGATTGTGGCTTACGGGCTCTACCTGTGGAAGATGGTTTGGCCATCGCGGCTCGCCCCGCTTTACCCGCACCCAGGAAACACGTTGCCGGTCTGGCAGGTGAGCCTTTCGGCGCTCACCTTGGCGGGCGTCACCGGGTTCGTAATCGCTTTTCGCCGCAAGCGGTATTTGCCGGTGGGATGGTTCTGGTTCTTGGGTACTCTAGTCCCGGTCCTCGGCTTGGTGCAGGTGGGAGACGCTGCCATGGCGGATCGCTACGCCTACGTCCCGCTGATCGGAATCTTCGTAATGATTGCTTGGAGCCTGGACGACTGGGCGGACGAGAAAAACGTGGGTTCGGTTTGGCGGGTCGTCTCAGCGTTGGGCGTGTTAACGGCGCTTGGTATTGCCACCTCTCGCCAGCTAAGTTACTGGGAGAACGAATATACAGTGTGGGCGCACGCCGTATCGGTTACGGATCGGAATCCTTTTGCGCATGACGCTCTCGGCTCAGCTCTGGTGGAGCCTGATGAGGCCGCAGCATTGAACCGCATTGAGAGTTTGGATACGGAAGACAAGCGAATCGAGGAATCCCGCCGGCAATATGAGGTAGCGCTAGAGATTCGCCGGGAACTGACGCGGCAGAATCCGGCTTACCTGCCGACGATGGCCACCACGTTGAACAACCTAGGGAATCTTGATCGAATCCAGGGCAGGTTGGAGGAGGCCGGTCAGCGCTACGAGGAGGCTTTGGACATTCATCGGCAACTCCCGCAGCGAAACATCGAACCCGATCCACCGGAACTGGCCATGGTGCTGAACAACCTCGGGTTTCTGGAACGATTGCAAAAGCGAACGGATGAGGCGTATCCGCACTTTGAAGAAGCTCTGAAAATTTACCGTCAGTTGGTGCAAGAGAAACCCGAGCCGTACCTGCCGGATTTGGCCTTGACGCTGAACAACATGGCGATTTCAGAGAAAGACCAGAACCATCTGGATCTTGCCCGCCAGCACTACGAGGAGACTTTGAAGGTCCGCCGTGATCTCGTGCAGAACAACCCGGAAGGTTATTTGCCGGAACTAGCGATGACACTCAATGACTTGGGAAACTTGGATGGACTCCAGAATCAGGCCGAAGAAGCCCGCCAGCGCTATGAGGAATCTTTGAGAGTCTACCGGCAATTGGCGGAGCAAGAGCCGGACAAGTTTCTTCCTTATGTGGCAGGGACGCTCAACAACCTCGGATTTCTGGACAAGAATCAGGGCCGGATCGGAGAATCCCGGGCACACTACGCGGAGGCGATGACCATTTACCGTCGACTCGCGCAAAGCGACTCGGCGGCGTATGCCGGCGACATTGCCCGAGTCGACGCAAGCCTAAAGGAACTCGATAAGGTAGCATCCGTTAAATAGCTGGGCAACGAACTCATTTTTTTTGACTTGCTCCTGCGGCTAGCTGCCGGTCGCGGTCATTTGGCCACGCTGAAAGTCGTCCAGGCGTGCGAATCCATATCGCGCTGGAGATCTTTCTGCCAGGCGAACTCGGGGTGCGCGCGGAGATGTTCGGCGGCTTTGAAGTCCATTCCGCAGGCATGACCGGCGGCGGCACTAAAGCCCATCTGTGCAGCGAGATTTGCGTCAGTAGCCTTGTTTTGGACGGCGCCAGCCATTCCGAAAGGCGGTTCCCAAGTCCCGGAACCTCGCGGCGAAAGGTCGATGTGCCCGTCGAGCGTACGTTCGTCCGCGTCCTCTTTATTCTCGAACGTGTCGTAGTGGTCGGCCAGAAAGCGCTGCGCTGCCGCCAGATCGATTTTGCCTTTATTCTCGGCCATGAGTTGTTCCCAGCGCACATGGCGGGCGTTGGCGCTCGCGCTCATATCATGCGGGTCGAAGTCGGTCTCTTCGCGAATGAGCTTTTCGTTGATCGGGAAGTTCGATCCGACAAAATAGCCGTCTTTTTTCCGCTCCAAAGTGACGTTCTTCAATCCCAGTTCGAGCTGGCCGATTTCATTCTTGCCAATGTCGGCGATCAGCCAGGTGTTGGCATAGCCGCCGTTATTGCCCTCCTTCATGATGCGCGCAAAATCGTCGATGGAGGACGAATACTGCGCCGCCTTACGCGCACGCACGAATTCTGGAATGCCGGAGGTGTCGTATCCGAAAAAATACCCGATCGTGGTTTCCGTAATGACGATCCCGGCCGAATTCTCGACGAAATCGTCGGCACTGTGGATGACGCCGGGCAGGCCGTCCATGAGCATGCGATAGCCTTTGGCCGGCACGATGTCGTAGACGATGGTCCAGCGCTCGCCGTCCAGATACCCTGTCCAATTGTTGTGGGCGATGACGACCTTGCCGTCTTTGGTATAACTGCCGGTGGCAACAAAGGCGCTGCAATGCTCGGGAACGCCGAGCGAAGCCGTGGCTTTGATCCCGTGCAGCTTATCGTATTCCTTGACGTAGTACTCCCATTCCTCGGCGGCATTCAATGCCACCACATCCCACAGATCGATCTTCGTTCCTGCCGCGACGCCATGGGCATTGATGCCATCGGCGATGCCTTGCAACTCCTCCCGGTACTCCCCCTCAATGTGTGGCCACATCATGTTCTGCGCGGCATCGCGAAAGAACTGCCAGTCTTTCTTGCCTTCGTGTGTCTGTTCGAGGATGGTGACCTTCAGAGTGTCAGCAATCTCCGGCGCCAGCAGGTAGCCATTCTGAAAGCCGATTTGGTGCGGCGTGCCTTCCAGATGCACGAAGGTCCAGCCGTTATTCTCGGGTCGCCGGAAAGCGCCCTTCAACTCGCTGTCTAGTGTGGCGGCTCTTAGCGACGGCACTGGTGAGGACGAGATGACAATTCCTGTAAGGACGAGTCCAGCTACGACTACCAGTAATCGGCGCATGCGAGGCTCCATTCGGAAGATTGAATTCTGGGCATTCTAACAGAGTGCGACGGTTCCTCAGGACGCATCCAGTTCTGGGTAGCAACTCTACCGGCTGAATCCCTCGGGCCATTTGAACAACTCGCCGATCCAGGGTTTTAGAAACAAAGTTAGTTCGCAGTAGGCGGCTGATTTGTGCCGGAGTTGCGCAGCGCAATCCAAGTTGTGAAGTCAATGGGAAGTACGTGCTACCGCAACGTGGTCCTCCCGAGTACAACGAAGACGACGATTATTGATGAGGCGATCCCGGCTGGATGGAGGTTTGTTCTTTTTGCACGGAGATTCACCTCCAACGAGCAGAGCAATGAAGAGTGTGCGACCAGCGGCATGGGCCATGTTATTAGTGACTTCCAATAAGAAAGATAGATAGGTAGATGAGGAAATGCAGAGTGGTGCATATGTTATAACATCACTATATCCAAGGGTCACAACTGCAAACCTCGCGTCCAGCTTCAATTTTACTGTCTCAAATCAATATTTTAGTTGACAATGATTGCGTTCAAAGCTAAAACGTCATACACGTGTCGACGGGGCATTACGCGAGTGCCCTAGAGATAATCCTCGAACTGACTCGTTTACACGTGCCGTCGCGATCCAATTTTTCTACTCCCAGGAGATAGGCGCAACATGAAAACCACTGCTTCGTACATGCGGATATTCTGCTGTCTGGCTGTCCTTCTTTTCGTAGCTTCCGTTTCCACCGAGATGTTTGCGGCCAGCGCGAAAGCAGAAGCCCCCAAGGCGGCAGCGATTGCCAAATCAGGCGTTATTAAGACGGAAGCGATGCCTGCGATCCGCGTCACGAAACCTGTGGACGATACGAAGCGTTCGGCGATCTACGGCCACACGCCGAAGGGGCTACGCCACGCGACCAAACTGGGAAGGGTCGCTCCGAATACGCCGGCGCAGCATTTGATCCTGATGCTGAAGTCGAGCCCGGAGCAGGAGCGCGAAGCGCGCAAGGTGATTGACGAGCAGCAGGACAAGCGCACCGCGAACTACCATCAGTGGGCGACGCCGGAACAATTCGGCCAGCACTTCGGGGTACATGATAATGATATCGCCAAAGTGACCGCCTGGATGCAGAGCCACGGCTTGAAGGTCGAGAACGTTGCCAAGTCGAAGCGCGCGATCCAGTTCAGCGGCACCAGCGGACAGCTCGAAAAAGCGTTCCAGATGGAAATGCATTACTACCTGATGCCGAACGGCGAGACGCACGTGTCGAACGATCGCGACATCTCGGTTCCCCAAGCGCTCCGGCCGGTGATCTCGGGCGTTCCGACTTTGAATGACTTCTTCAAGAAGGGCCACCACACACCCCCGGCAAAGCTGAGCAAGCTGAAGCCCGGCCCGAAGTACACGGACGGATCCGGCAACAATTTTGTTGGCCCAGCAGACTTCGCAACGATCTACAACACTGCGCCCCTGTTGGCGAACGGAATCAATGGAACCGGCGTGACAATTGGCATCGCCGCCCGTTCCGATATTTTGCTGAGCGACGTGCAGACCTACCGTCAGATGTTCAACCTCCCGGTCAACGATCCCAACTTTATTAACACCGGCGACGACGCGGGCGTGGTGATTGGCGACGACTCGGAAACCGATCTGGATACTGAAATTTCCGGCGGCGTGGCTCCCAATGCCACCGTCGATGTGGTGATCGGAACTAACAACTGGCTGGTGGATGGCATTACGCTGTCCGAGATGTATCTGGTCGAAAGCAACATCGCCGACATCATCAGCATCAGCTACAGCACTTGCGAATCCTCGGAAGGCGCGGGCGGCAATTCTTTCAATAATCAGCTGTTCGAGCAGGCTGCGGCGCAGGGCATCAGCGTTTTCGTGGCCGCCGGCGACTCCGGTTCGGCCGAGTGCGATGGCGATCAACCTTTCGAAACCGGAGGTTATGCGACCAACGGCGAGTCCTCGACCTGGTACAGCGTGGCCGTGGGCGGCACCGAGTTCAATGAAACCGGCGGCAGCTACTGGACCACGAACAACGGCACCACGAAGCAGTCGGCCACGTCGTACATTCCCGAACTGCCGTGGAACGAAGCGGGCGGTTCCGATGAAGATTTTGCCAACTACTCCGGACTCACCGCGGCGGAACAGGACTGTGTATACGCTTCGCTCGGGTACTGGGTGCAGGACGATTGCATGGAGGGTCTGTGGGCTGGCGCAGGCGGTCCGAGCGCGTACTACCTGCAACCACCGTGGCAGACAGGATCGGGCGTACCGAATACCGACCCCACCCTTCCGGGCGGCAACTGGATTAACCTCAACCTTACCAATACCAACGCCAACGGCGCCTCCGGTGCCGGGTACACGGCTGTTCCGACTGTGACCCTCGCGGGTGAAACCTGCACGATTGCGCCATCGTCGTCATCAACACAAAACGACGGATCGATAGCGATCGTGAACGTCGCTTTGGGAGACGACGTAACCAGCGCCGACAACGGCTCCGTCACAGCGATTGGTGTGAACCAGTACGCGGCGACCCTCAACTCCAAAGGCACCGCCGTGACAGGTTTCGAGTACGGGCAAGGCTGGAACTGTACCGCGGCGGGCACCGCCACATTCACGGCAGCGCCGGCCGGTGGAACCACCGCGACCGCGTCGGCCACTCTCGGGCAGATGTACAACATGACTCCGCTGGTCACGGGAGTTCCACACCGCTACACGCCTGACATTTCGCTGAACGCGGCCGCCGAACATGACGGCACCGTGTATTGCGATGAAGGAGCTTGCGTCATCAATTCGGATGGCAGCATCGGCGAAGCCGACATCGTCGGCGGCACATCCGTAGCCGCGCCCAGCATGGCCGGCATCCAGGCCTTGATCAACCAGGCGAACGGTGGACGCCAAGGCATGCCGGGGTACATCTATTACGCACTGGCGAATGCTCAGTACACGGCCAGCCCCACGGCCTGCAACTCCTCTTCGATCAGTTCCGCGAATTGCCCGTTCCAGGACATCACGGCGGGGGACAACCTGGTCTGCGGCACGGTCAGCACCAACCAGTTCGGCACGGCAACACCTTTTGCCGCAACCTGTACGGCCAGCACGCCGGCGAACAAGATGGGGTTCACTTCGGCGCAAGGCTACGATATGGCGACCGGCCTGGGTTCGGTGAACGCCGCGAACCTTTCCAGCCAGTGGAGCAGCGTACATTTCAACAGCTCGAGCACCACGCTGGGTCTTTCCTCGACCAACTTCAATTTCGGCACGAACGTGACCCTGACGGGCACCGTGGCCGGCAGCGGAACGCCGACTGGCGACGTGGCTTTCATCGTCACCCAGGGCGTGATTGGCGACACCTATAACACGGAGACCGGAGCCCTCAACGGCTCGGTCGCCTTCGCCACTCTGAGCGGCGGATCCTACTCCGCCGTTCTGAACAACCTGCCGGGCGGAACTTACTACGTAACCGCGCGCTATGCGGGCGACGAAAACTTCGCCTCCAGCTTGTCGACACCGGTGCAGGTAACGGTCGGTCAGGATAGCGGCACCACGCTTACCGTGGTTCCACGCTATCTGCCGCAGGGCGATGTGCCTTGCTATAACGACTTCTTCAGTCCGACGCTGCCGCCGATCCCCGCCAGCTTGAGCGTGGAGTATCCGGCCCAGATTTGGTTTGACGTTCAGGTCGCAGGCGCTTCTGGCGCGGGCGCGCCCACGGGCACGGTGCAGTTGTTCGACGCCGGAAACCCAATCGCGACGCTGACGCTTGACCCCAACGGCTACGCCTACGGTCTGGAGGGAGAGTCGCCGGATTACTACTACAACAACTGCCTGGAGTATCAGGTTGAGTTGGCGAACATCCCGGTCTTTAACGCGGGAGCGCACACCATCACGGCGACGTATTCGGGCGACAACACGTTCCCGGCCACGAGCACGACGGTGTCTCCTTCTCCAATTAACGTCATTGCGAACGCCGATAAGACCGCTTTGACCATCAGTCCGACGACCGACATTCTCGCTGGCCAGGCCGTCCAACTCACGGCCGCTATCTCCGGCGACACGTCGACTGCGGTTGGCGCGCCGGGTGGACATAGCAGTTTCAACCTGACCGCGGCGGCGAATGCGGCCGCCTGTCCCGTAACCGCGATTGCGCCTTACGGGTTGTGTACGACCTACACCGGAACGTTCACGGGCGCAACCACAGGCAGCCTGGTGGGGTATTCGTTCGAGATCTCGGGCTTTAACAACGGCTACGACAACGGCGCCTTCACGGTCACGGCCAATACCGGGACCACGTCGATCACGGTCGCCAACCCCGGCGGCATCGCGCAGACTGGGTCTGGCGCTACGGCCGTGTTTTACGCGGGCAACGGTAATTTCAACGGCAACGCCACCGGAATCCTGGCCGTTGCGCAAAACATCGCGCCGGTTGGAACCATAACGTTCACCGACACGACGAACGCCAACACGGTTCTTTGCTCCGCCGTTCCGGTGGTTTCTGGCGCGGTCACCTACACTGCTTCGCACCAGACGTACTACTACCCAACCGCTTCGTGTAGCACCACGGGCATCACGGGCGCGACTGGGTCGCATACCATCTCGGCAGCCTTTACGTCGGGCAACGGCAACTACGCCAGCACCTCCGGGACCAAGGGCGTCACCATCCTGGCTGCGTCGGCGGCTGCGTCAACGTCGATCGCGGTATCGTCGAACTCGAACCCCAGCGTCCTTTATCCTCCGCCGTCCCTGACGGCCACGGTTACCGGCGCGCCCGGCGGCTCGACCCCGAGCGGCACGGTTACGTTCTTTGACGGCACCACGATTCTCGGAACGGCTTCGCTGAGCAGCGGCGCGGCAACGTTGAGCACGGCTTATTCATCGGGTGGATCAGGACTCGGTGTGAGCCGGACCTTCGGAGGCGGCACGCACAGCATCACCGCGACGTTTGCAGGCAGCGGCACATCCACGGGCACAGCCCTTGCCTTAACCAGCGCGGCTGCTACCTTGGACAACGTGACTACGGTCTATACCGGGAACATCCCCGGCGGCGCCGCATGCGTTGCGGGAGTGACGTATTACACAGTGGCCGGGTTCACTGCCACGGCGGACAATGGCCAGTTCACCTGCGCATCCATTGCCCCGGGCAACCCCGGAACAATCACGCTCAATAACGGTGTTGGAGTTGCATCAACGCCGACGGGGGGCACGACCACCCTGACGCTCACCGCGGCTGCTGCCGCGGTTGGCAGCAACACCACCTACACTGGCACGATCACCGGCGGAGGTACCAGTTGCTTCGGGAACGTGGGAGTACCCATCACGGTCGCGGGCTTTGCGACCGCGGCGAACAACGGTACCTTCAATTGCGTATCGAGCACAACAACGACCATCACTGTGGCGAACGCTGCTGGCGTTGCGCAGAGCATGGTTTCGACAATCACTGCGGCGGCTGCAGCCACGGGCTCGCCGAAGACCACCACCTATACCGGGACGATCCCTGGAGGCGCCACTGCGGGTCAGTACACGGGAGCGTCGTTCACGGTCGCAGGTTTTTCGACCAGGAGTCCGAACGATAGCGCGGATAACGGTACGTTCACCTACGCCTCCTCTACCGCCACGACGTTAACCCTGAATAACACGGCGGGCATAGCGGCGACAGGAGCCACGGCCACGGCGACTCCGAACAATGTCACGGCAAAGTACTCCGCGACGGCGACGGGCACCTACGGCGGCGGCACGTTTGTCGGCAGCACTTCACCGGTCTTCTCGCAGGTTGTCAACCTGGGAGCGACGGAAAACCTGATCTCGGCGAAGACGGTCGGCGGATACGGCCAGAACTGGACCTTCACCTCGCAGATCCCGACTTGCGGCGCAGCCTTCTCTTCACTGGGTCCGCCGCCGGTCTGCCCCTTGGCTAATATCCTGCCCTATGGGCCTTCGGATACTGGTATCAACCAGTCGGCTGGAGGCGCGGTTATAGGAGCGGCGTACATCGATTACATCCCGTACGGAATCACGGGAAGCGTGCAGTTCTTCCTTGACGGCAACTCGATCGGCTATGCGCCGCTAACAGCACAGGCTGCATATCCGAACGGCGGCAGCCAGATTTACATGGCGTCGCTGACCACAGAGACGGTGCCGGCGGGAAGTCACACCCTGACCTCGACGTATGCGAGCGACGGGAACTTCGCGACGGCAAACTCCAACTCGCAGTCGATCACCGTCGGTTCGACGGGGACGTCGATTGCGGTCACCAGCGTGAGCCCAGCCGCGGAAGACTACGGCTCGACGGTGCCGGTCACGGTCACGGCGACAGTGTCGTGGACGGGAACTGGTGCGGCACCGACGGCTGCCGATGTTTCCATCGGCCAAGTCGGGTTGAGCGGCAGCCTTGGTTCGCCGAGCTGCGCAGCGCCCGTTGGCACCACGATGGCCTGCTCGGCTAGCTATACCGGTGGCACCGATTTGCCGGGAAGCTACACCTTCACGGCGGCATTCTCGGGAGACGGGAATTACAGCAGTTCGGCCAGCTCGCAGTCGAACAACTTCACCATCAACTCGGCAACCTCGAGCACCAGCGTGAGCACCAGCGGCAGCCCGTCGATCTTCGGGGCGTCGGTGACGTTCACGGCGACGATCAGCGGCGAGAACGGCCTGGTTCGTGGAGGAGCGAAAGCCAACAACAAGAAACCGAACCTGGTAACTGGAAACGTGGCGTGGAGCGCGAATACGGGATGCGGCACGACGGCGGTAACGTCGGGCACTCCGGGAACCGCGACTTGCACAACCAGCAGCCTCCCAGTGGGAAGCGATGTGATTACGGCAACCTACTCGGGCGACAGCAACCATGGCGGGAGCAGCGGTACGCTGAGCCCGAACCAGCAGGTCAATGGTGCGCCGACGGCGATCAGCGTGACCAGCGTGACTCCTTCCTCGGAAGACTACGGCTCGGTTGTACCAGTGGCGATCACGGCGCAGTTGACGTGGACCGGCGCCCTTACGCCGCCCACGGCCAACTCGACCACCGTGAGCTTTGGCGGAGCCGGACTCGGCGGAACGTTTGGAGCGGCGAGTTGCGGAGCGCCGAGCGGCGACACCATCAACTGCTCGGGTACTTACACCCCGAGTGGTCTGGATGCGGCGAACAGCTACAGCATAACGGCGGCGTTCTCCGGAGACAGCAACTACAACGCCTCGGGCAGCGCGCAGACGAATAACTTCATCATTAACGCGGCAAGCTCGACCACAAGCGTCGGCACGAGCGGCAGCCCGTCAACCTACGGGCAGTCGGTAACGTTCACGGCGACGATCACGGGCGAGAACAGCCAGGTAAAGGGTGGAGCGAAAGCCAACAACAAGAAGAAACCGCTGGTCGTAACTGGAAGCGTGACGTGGAGCGCGAATACGGGATGCGGCACGACGGCGGTAACGTCGGGCTATCCGGGAACCGCGACTTGCACAACGACCACGCTCGCGGCAGGAAGCGATGTGATTACGGCGAGCTACTCGGGCGACAGTAACCACGGCGTGAGCAGCGGTACGCTGAGCCCGAACCAGCAGGTCAATCAGGCGAGCCAGACGATCACCTTCACGCTGAACGCGCCGTCGACCGCAGCCGACCAGAGCAGCTTCAACGTGGCGGCCACGGGAGGCGGCAGCGGCAACGCTGTGACCTTCACGGCAGCCGGCGTGTGCAGCGTTACGGGTGGCGGATCGAACACCGCGCAATACACCATGAACGCCGGCAGCGGGACGTGTTCGGTGATTGCCAACCAGGCGGGCAACAGCAATTACCTGGCGGCATCGCAGGTAACGGAGAGCGTGAACGCGGGTCAGTTAGGCCAGACGATCACGTTCACCACGAACGCACCGAGCAGTGCAACCTACAACACCAGCTTCAGCGTAGCGGCCACGGGTGGCGCGAGCGGGAACGCTGTGACCTTCACGGCTGCCGGCGTGTGCGGCATTACGGCTGGCGGGTCGAATAGTGCCACGTACACCATGAACAGCGGCACCGGAACTTGCTCGGTGATCGCCAACCAGGCGGGGAACAGCAACTACACGGCGGCACCGACGGTGACGAAGACGGTGAACGCGACTCTGGCAAGCCAGACCATCACGTTCACGACACCGGCGCCTCCGGCGGCGGAGTTCCTCGGCACCTTCACGGTAGCGGCCACGGGCGGCGCAAGCGGCAACCCGGTCGCGTTCTCGGTGGGCGCGGGCTCGGTCTGCACGCTGTCGAGTGCGACCTACACCATGACCGCCAAAGTCGGAAACTGCTATGTGGTCGCGAATCAGACGGGCAACAGCAACTACGCGGCGGCAACGCAGGTGACGGAGACGGTAGTGGCGAAGGCTGGTCCTCCGGTTCGGATTGCACCAACGGTGACGTTTACGGGCGCGCCAACCAGCGCTCCGTACTTGTCAAGCTTCTCGGGGCTGATGACGACGCAGAACAACGGTGTCACACCGACCTTCTCGGTGACGACGGCGTCGGCCTGCTCGATCAGCGGCAGCACGGTTACCATGAAGACCGGCAACCTATCCTGTACTGTGAAAGCGTCGTGGGCTGAGACTACGTACTATTCGGCCGCGACCCTCACACAGACGGTAAGCGCGACACCGTTGTCAACAACCACAACCATCACCGGCACGGCTCCGAAAACGAACCCGCTGAAGGTGACAGTGAGCTTCGCGGTGAACGACGGCAGCCCGTTGACGGGCAGCACGCTGGTGACCGTGACCTCGGCCGCCGGACCAAGTTGCTCGGGAACGCTGACCGCCGGCAGTTGCACGCTGACGTTCTCGGCTCCGGTGACAACATCACTGACGGCGAGCTTCCCGGGGACCACCGACTACACCGGGAGCACGTCGGCTTCGTACCCGCTGACGGTGAACTAAGGGAAATCCGATGATTGCGGCTTAGGGGCGACCTAGGCCGCAATTCAGGACCCGTTGGGTTTGAAAGACTGAAGCCTCAGGGCGCAACGAGGCTTGGAATTCGGCACGGACTTCGGTCCGTGCTTTTTTTTGATGGGGACGAGTTTGGGCGCATCTCTCGTCTAAACGCGCGTCATCGCTATACACTGATTTGTCATCGGAGTTCCGAGCTTGAGTGCAAGAACAACTTCAAGAACAGGCAATCCACCTGCAAGCGCACCTTCTGCATTGACCACTGACGCCGCGCGGAGTCAGAGATTGCTCTTCGCAACGGCGTCGTTTCTGAGCGCTTTCTTGTTGTTCCAAATGCAATTGATCGTCAGTAAGAGCATTCTGCCCTGGTTCGGTGGTTCCGCAGCGGTCTGGACAACGAGCATGCTGGTGTTTCAGGCCTTGTTGCTGGCGGGATACATTTATTCGCATGTGATTTCGGTTCGGTTCTCGGCGATTGGGCAGGCTCGGATTCACTTTGTGCTGCTGTCGATGGCATTCCTGATCGTGCTGGCGCTGTCCTTGCGGTGGCCCTCGGCAATCACGCCGGGAGCATCCTGGAAGCCGCAACCGGGAGGCGATCCGACGCGTGAGGTGATCGCCATCATTGTGGTTGCGGCGGGCTTTCCTTTTTTTGTTCTCTCCACCACCGCACCGCTGCTGCAGCGGTGGTTTGCGCGTCTAGGCGGTGGTACGGGCACGTATAAGCTGTACTCGGTCTCCAACGTGGGTTCGTTGCTTGGATTGCTGACCTTTCCCTTTCTTTTCGAACCCCTTTTTCGACTCCAGACCCAGGGCAGGCTATGGTCCATGCTGTTTTGCGGTTTCCTTGCCGGATGTGGAGTATGTGCGTGGAAAGTCAGAAACGCTCCGGAAGAAACACATGCGACGGAAGGCATGTCCGGCACCGGCGGCGAAACGCGCACCGGCGTGCTGGCATGGGCGATGTGGTTTCTTCTGGCGGCATGCCCTTCGGCGCTGCTATTAGCCACCACCAACCTGCTTTGCCAGGAGGTGACTACGGTTCCGCTGCTTTGGGTGTTGCCGCTTGCACTCTATCTTCTGAGCTTCATTCTGTGCTTTGATAATCCGCGTTGGTACCGCCGGGCGATTTTCCAGCCGCTCTTTGCCGTCACCCTGTTTCTGACTTGCGCGGGTCTAATCGTCAATAACACGCAGACGCAGGCGATCCTCCTTCCCGTGCTGCTCTTTTTTGGTTGTATGATTTGCCACGGCGAACTTGTGCGCGTGAAGCCCAGTGTGAACCGCCTGACATCGTTCTATTTAGCTCTTTCCGGGGGCGGTGCGGCCGGCGGCATTTTCGTCGGCATTATTGCGCCGCATCTGTTCAAGTTCTTCACCGAGTTCCAAGTTTCGCTGGGCGCTATCGTCGTCTTGCTGCTCGTGTGCTTGTTTCGGGATCCGACTTCGTGGATCTTCGAGCAGGGTGTTTGGCTGCCGGCCGGGATCACGGGCGGCGCGGTCCTTGCCGCCTACCTTGGCGGTCTCTGGTTGCAGGGAGTGCCGCAGTTGCTCGATCGATCACATTTTTACCTATTTGCATTGTCGATCGGCGCCCTTGTCGTCGTAGTCACGTACGTGATGGGAAAGAACGAAGGCGTTCATTCCCCGCAGGAGAAACGACGCGGGAAGCCAGAGGCGCAAGACGTGCGACGAAAGGTATGGCCAACGCAGGTTTATGTTGGCTTTCTCGCGGGACTTGCAGGGGCTGCGCTCTATCAAAGCACCGTAGGTTCACCTGAACCCTATTTGAGCTTGCGTAACTTCTATGGAGTTGCCCGAGTCTATCGGGTGGGACCGGCCAATGTGCTGGCGAACGGCCGAACGTTACATGGAGCGCAGCTTGATCCGCCGAACGACAAGGTACCGGTTACTTATTACGGCAATGCGAGCGGAATCGGCATTGTTCTGGAGAACCATCCCAAACGGAGCATCCCTGGGGAGAATCTCCGCGTTGGCTTGGTGGGCCTGGGAGCTGGGACTCTGGCAGCATATGGACGGCCTGGCGACTACTTCCGGTACTACGAGATCAATCCTGATGTGGCAAAGCTCTCCCTAGATCCACATCCAGTGTTCACGTATGTTCGCGACTCGTCTGCCCACGTTGACGTGGAGTTGGGCGATGCACGGCTGTTGCTGGAGAGGGAACTGTCGAAGGGGCAAGTGCAGAAGTTCGATGTTCTTGTGCTTGATGCTTTCTCCGGAGATGCAATCCCCGTCCATCTGCTGACACGGGAGGCCTTTGCGACGTACTGGCAGGACCTGGATCCGGATCGTGGAATCATCGCCATTCACGTTACCAGTCGGCACGTGAACCTGCTTCCGGTGCTGCTGGGAGCAAGCGAATACTTCGAGGCGGAGTCCGTCTACGATGTCAACGCTGCCAAGTATCCGTTCGAGGCGAATACTTGGGTGCTGCTTGCAAGGCATCGGGGTGCGCTCAAGATCCCAGGGCTGAAGCAGACTCCGCTTCCTGCCGACCTGCAGCCGCGGCTTTGGACAGATGACTACAGCGATATTTTCCGGCTCATTAAATGACAGATCCGATCGCGCGAACAGTTTCCGCTAGTCGGGAAGGAGATTGGTGGAGGCGGCGGGAGTCGAACCCGCGTCCGAAAATGTTACTGGTCAAGAGACTACATGCTTATTCCAGTTCATGCCCTGGGCATTACCCCAGGACGTTCGCGACCCACGCTCAGAACGGACAAGAAACGCTTGTCGCTAGCCTGAGATCTTAGCCTCCTGCCCCAGACGTAGACGGGAAGAGCAGTCCGCTGTGTGACGTTCGCTCGCAGCCCACGGACAAAGCTGCGGAGAACGGCTGCCTAAACTAGTTAGGCTGCGTATGCCATTTGTTGATTGGCAATTATCATTTTGCACGCGATCACGGGTGTGTGCACCCCGGCATGCCTCTTGGCCGCAAGCATCTCCGTCGAAGCCGTGACGCCCCCACTGGTGGGATAGGCCTTTTAAAGAACTGCTTCTATTCTGGTGAGGAAGCGACTGGAAGTCAAATGGCAATTCGGCAGTAGCGCAGTTTCACGGTACCCCCCACCCCTCCCCCCAACTACGGTCTCTTGGAATCAAAGACTTAGCGACAATTCCTTCCAGGTCTTTGGGGAATAAGGACTTACAGGTAAAGTATTTGTAACTCAATGCCTTAGATCGTATGTCCAGGCTGATTCACGCCAGGTCTTTGAGAAACAAAGACTTAACTGCGAAATGGGCGGTCAGCGCCGAGTTCCAATTGTCAAAGACGGGGTGTTTCTGGAGCAACATTATTGTTTGCTATGAATCCAGTTTAGTAGACGGTGTCAAGAGGGTTCGGTCTCATCGTCGTGGCTCAGCTTGGGAGGCCCTCTACCACAAAGGCCACGAAGGCACATGAAGGGAGACATGACCGGCAACTTGTCGAGGGAAGCTCTAATTAAGCGTCGGCAAAGGGCGTAAACCACAGGGTACACAGGGGTGCACGGAGGGAATCCGGGACTTAATCAGAGTTTCCCAACGTAAGGACGCCTCGCGAAGACCGTCCAGTGGGGCACCAGTGTTGGCAACGACTTGGCGCTTAATTCGTTTGCTCCGAAAATTCTGGTGTGTAATGCTGGTCCACATCGCCAGATCGAATGACGATATTCAATCACAACGGGAGAGTATTCATGCGATACACGCTGTTTCTTGCGCCGACTGTTTTTTGCCTGGCGACGCTTTGTGCGGCCGATGAGATTGCACCGCTGAACGTGAAGGAAGGGCTCTGGGAACAAACGGTGACTCACTCGATGAGCGGAATGCCGTCTGGCGCCAATATTCCTCCCGACGTTCTTGCCAAGTTGCCACCGGAGCAGCGCGCGCGCATGGAGGCCATGATGAGCGGCAAACCCAGCACTGACGTACACAAGGAATGCATTACGAAGGAAAAACTGGCCAAGAACGCGGCTTTCGCTAATAACCGCGGGGAGTGTACGCGAACGGTTCTAAGTTCAACCGGCCGCAAACTGGAGTTGAGATTTCATTGCCAGGACAAGGATGCGGCGTCGGACGGAAACTTAGTGGTGGATGCCATTGGCACGGATAACGTCAAAGGGACGATGCACATGGTGACCAACGGCGGCGAGGGTCACAACATGACAATGGATTTTACGTTTAGTTCAAAATATCTCGGCGCGGCATGCGGAGACGTGAAATAGAGTCTCGGGCTATGGCTCAAACCTGTCGACGAACCTGGGCACATTTCGCGGTCGGAAGAGTTTCCGTGATTCTCGCGATCGCCTTCTTGTTTTCAAGTGCTGCCGCGTTCGCGCAAGCGGCAAAGATTCCCCCCGCAAAGCGAGCGCAACTGGAGGCCGCGATTTCCCGGTTTATGGCCGCCAATAGCACTCCTGGTGTCTCGGTTGCTGTGGTTGAAAACGGCGTGGAGGAGTGGTCCGCAGGGTTCGGCAGCGCGGATCTGGAGAACGCGGTCCCGGCGACTTCGCATACGCTGTATCGGCTGGCTTCGGTCTCGAAGCCGATCACGGCAATCGCGGCGCTTTTGCTGTGGCAGCAGGGGAAACTGGATCTTGACGCTCCGGTGCAGAAGTACTGTCCGGCGTTTCCCGCGAAGGATACACCCATCACGACCCGCGAACTGCTCGGGCATCTGGCAGGAATTCGCCATTACAAGTCGGATTCACAGGACGACCCTGAAATCGGCAATACGCGGCATTTTCTGAACCCGATTCAGTCTGGCATTGATTTCTTTAAGCACGATTCGCTCGTGTCGAAACCGGGCGCGGAATATCACTATTCGACGCAGGGGTTCACGCTGGTGGGCTGCGCGATTGAAGGCGCATCCGGGGAACAATACATCAATTACGTGCGCGAGAATGTGCTTGCACCGGCAGGAATGACGCACACGGTCGTCGACGACCGCTTTGCGATTGTTCCGCTTCGTACCCGCTTCTATAGCAAAGATGATTCTGGAGCAATCACGAACGCCGATTTCCTTGATTCCAGCTACAAGATCCCCGGCGGCGGTTGGCTCTCGTCGGCCGATGACATGGCGCAATTTGAGGTGGCCCTGCTCGATGATCGGATCGTAACGCTAGCGACGCGCAATTTAATGTGGACTCCGCTGAGGCCTGCCGACGGCAAGGAAGATCGCTACGGGCTGGGGTGGGGAACGGGCAGTGAGTTCGGCGTGCCAGATGTTGGGCACGGTGGCAGCCAACAGGGAACGAGTACCTACATCCTGATCGTGCCCGAACGGCGTGCGGGAATTGTGGTGCTCATCAATTTGGAGGGAGGCAAAGCCTCCGATCTGGCCAAAGAACTGATGAAGATTGTGCTGGCAACGCCTTCGCCATCCAGGAAATAGAAGTGAGCAAGAAAGCCCCGCCAGAGCGGGGCCATTGTTTAGGTATGCGTGCGAGCCGACCTGAAAGCCGATCTGCCTTAGTTGGGCATGACCACCGAGTCAATCACGTGGATGACGCCATTGGACTGAAATACGTTGGCGATGGTGACCATGGCAGTGCCGCCTTTTTCGTCCTTCAGTTCGATGTGCTTGCCATCGTGCAGGGTGACCCAGAGTTTGCCGCCTTCGACGGTCGTTAACTGAGCGGTGCCGTTGCCTTCTTTGATTTGCTTCATCAGATCGTGCGCAGAAAGGCGTCCGGCTACGACATGATAGGTCAGCACCTTGGTGAGCGTGACCTTGTTTTCCGGTTTTAGCAGCGTGTCCACAGTGCCTGCCGGAAGTTTGTTGAAGGCTTCGTTGGTGGGCGCGAAGACTGTGAAGGGACCAGTTCCCTCGAGGGTTTCCACCAGTCCGGCGGCCTTTACGGCTGCTACTAACGTGGTGTGGTCGGATGAATTCACCGCGTTTTCTATGATGTTCTTGGTGGGATACATCGCCTGGCCACCTACCATGGGGTCTTTTTCACCGGCGACAGCCGAGAGTGCCGCTAAGGCGATAAGCGTTACGACGAGCAACAGTTTGCGAGTCATACTTGAAATCCTTTCGGTTTGAAGTTGCGTCTTCGGATTAGGTACGCTGCCGTGGTTAATTTGGATTTAGGGGTCGGAGAAGAGAAGGGCGGCCAACGAAAAAAGGCGCGCAACCCGAAGGTTGCGCGCCGGAGAGGGTACTCCAAAAACGTTATCGACCGGCAGACATCGCCATCGTCATTGCTTTTGGCTGTGTCTGCTGGGCTTGACTTACGTAGGTTTTGTAGGACTGATAGACAGCGAACAGAACTACCATGAGAGCTGCCATGGTGGCCAGGCCGCTGACGGTGGTGAAGGCGGAAGCGATTGCAGTCAATCCCGCGCCGATTACGTAGTTCGGGAAGGACCACAAGAACACCTTGTGCCAGAGGGCAAAAGGATTTCCGCCTTCGGTCAGGCCGATGATGCTGGCTACCGGCGCCGTATTCGCCAGGAAGTAGGTGACGGCGGCCAGTACCAGAGACATGGTGTGGGCTGAGGCGTGGGCCGCGAACATCTGGCTGTGGTAGACCAGGTAGGCGAGGCCGGCGGCGTTCAGCAGTGTGCAAGCGTTGAATACAAATTGGATCGGTTTCAGTTGATTCTTGCCGGACGTGTAGGATTGTGCGACGGCTGCGGTCATTGCGACCAGCAGGCTGGCGAACAATCCCAGTTGCGTGACTCCCAGAAGAATGACGGGCAGATTTCCGGACATCGAGCTCGTCATTCCAGGCAGCTTCACCTTGAAGCGAGAGCTCAGTGCGGCTGCCGCCGACAGGAGCACCAACTGTGGCCAGGCTTGCGATTGCCATCTGGCTGCGCCGAACGACAGGGCGCAGAGGCTCGCAGCGGCCACCATTCCGATCATGACTTTGGCTTTAATGGGCAGTGTATTTGTCATGGTAGTCTCCGAGTATGGTCTCAGTCGGGAGCCTAGTTGCTGTCTCCTGGATCGCCATTGCTCAGTGCAGACGACGCGCTGGCGACTCCTGAAGCTATCCCCCAGACTACGCTGTCCGCAGATAGGGAGGTCGTCCCCCACACCACGCTTGTGGCGCCCCACACTACCGAGGTTGCCGAAAGTACACCCGAACCCCAAACCACCGAGGTCGCAAAGAGGGTGGAGTTTGTACCTGAACCCCAAACAACGCTGGTGCCAGTGAAATTTGAGTCGAGACCTGTATTCTTTACCGTTACGCTACCGTTCGAGTTTTGGACCGCGGTCTGGGAAAGCGCTACTCCCGTCGCGAGGTCGGTATTGCCAAGGGCGGCGTCGACGTTTAGGTACCCCGCTCCGTAGGTGAAGAGGTCATACTCGTTGCTGTAGAGGTTGCCCAGGCTGTCGTGCGACGACGTGTATTGCCCGACGCCTTTCCACGCGGTCTTCATCAAGCGCGCCTTCACTTGATCGGGAGTCAACGCGGAGTTTTGCTGCAACATCAGCGCCACCGCACCGCTCACGATCGGCGTTGCCATGCTGGTGCCGCTCAGTTCGTAGTACATCGCGGTCCCGCTGCTTGGGCCGACCTGATATCCAGGATAAGCCGTGTCGAGAGTGCTGCCCGAAACGCGCAAGGAGACCAACCGGTTTCCCGGCGCGACGAGGTCAGGTTTGCAAATGTGATCGACTGGGGTCGGACCTTTCGAGCTGTAGCTCGCAATCTGGTCGTCAACCCACGTTGCCGTCATCTCGGTCATGGTCGCTCCCACCGTGATCACGGCGGGGTCGTTGCCCGGAACTACGATAGTGGCGAAGCCGTCCGTGGCCGCATAACGCCCGTTGTTGCCCGCAGCCGCTACCACCACGATGCCAGCTTTCCAGGCGGCTTCCACTGCTTGGTCCACCGGATCGAGAGTGTAGCTCTCGAACACCGGACGTCCAAGAGAGATGTTGATGACGCGGATGTTGTAGGTGCTCTTCAGCGTGATCGCTTCCTGAATGGCAGCGATCACCTGGCTGTCGGAGCCGGATCCGTTCTGGTCCAGCACGCGCAGGTTGATGAGGTTGACGTTAGGAGCCATGCCAGCATACGTTGCCGCATAGCTATTGGCGCTGCCCGAGCTTTTTCCGGTGGCCCCGATCAGGCCCGCCACGTGTGTTCCGTGTCCGTACTGATCGACCGCAGACGTGTTGCCGGATACAAAGCTCTGGCTGTACACCACGCGGCTGGTGCCGCTGGCATTGTTCAGATCCGGATGAGCCGCGATGCCGCTGTCGATCACGGCGACGCCGATGCCGGTGCCAGTGAATCCATATTGCGATGCCGCAACGTCCGCCTGGACTGCAGTGGCGAACTCTTCGGTCACAGGATTCGCGGTCATGATCATCTGACGATCCGGAGTGATGTAGGTGACGTTGTCGTCGTTCGCCAGTTCCGCCAACATGCTGACGGGCACGCGCATGTGCACCGCACGGATCGTGCGGAACTGCGACTTGATGGTTGCGCCACGGCCTTGCAGACCACGCAGGTGGGCGCTGGAGGGCATCTGGCGGTGCTGAACGATGACGGTGACCATGCCGCTGCCATCCGCAGGCGACTGGAGATCAGAAGAGAGCTTCGAGACAGCTGCCGTATTGGAGGCTGTGCCCGTGGTGGAGCTGCTGACAGTGGTGGTGACCGGCTTACCGCTGCCCCAAACCACTGAATTGGGCTGGAGGACCCCAGAGCCGGCGAAGGATGGCGCTGCCGAAAGCATCAGCAATGCCATTCCGAGAGCGCGTCCCCAGGCAGCGCTAAACGCCGGGGAATTGAGAGGACCGCTTTTGCGTCCGTCTGTGATTTGCAATTTATCGATGTTTTTCATAAGTTTCGTTGGTTGGCTTTTCCGAGGGCGTCATACAGCACGCCCGTCGTGCCTGGCCTTATATAGGCAATCGCCGCGCCACTCGAAACGTTGTTAAGTTACTCATTTACAATGACTTGCATGTTAGTTGCGATCCGGCACGATGGGACAGCTTGGCCCAATGATCGGTTCAATATCCCGATTGAGTCGGTAACTCCTTGGAAATAAAGGCTGGGCGTCGTGGAAGGCTGGTTTGGGACAAAGTGGCCCAAGAGGAGGATCACAGTTGCGGAACTTGGGCAGTTACTGAGAACGGAGAACCGGGAACTGAGCACTCCGAAGAAAGCGCCGCGTAAGGGGGCAGGAAGGCGGTTACGAGCGCCCCGGGTTCGGAGAGAGCACTGGACGTAAAGGGTCACTCAACCCACGCATCACCCGCTCGAACTGTGGAAGATCGAGAGACTGGGGTCCGTCGGAGAGCGCGCGTTCCGGACAGCGATGGACCTCGACGATGATGGCATCGGCACCGACGGCGATGGCCGCGCGCGAGACCGGACCGATCAGGCTCTGCTTGCCGGTTCCATGCGACGGATCTGCTACTACCGGCAAGTGCGAGAGTTCTTTGGCGAGCGCCACCGCAGCCAAGTCAAACGTGTTGCGCGTGGCGGTTTCGAAGGTTTTGATTCCGCGCTCGCAAAGGGCGACCTGATCGTTCCCTCCGGAAAGCAGGTATTCGGCGGCGAGCAGCCACTCTTTCACGGTGGCCGAGGGGCCGCGTTTGAGAAGGATCGGCTTTTTTACGGTGGCAAGCCTGCGCAGCAAGGCGAAGTTCTGCATGTTGCGGGCGCCGACCTGGAGCATGTCGGCGTATTCGCAGATCAGCTCCACGTCTTCAGTACTCATGACCTCGGTTACGACCGGCAGGCCGGTGAGTTCACGAGCTTCGCGCAGTATCTTCAGCGCTTCCATTCCCAAGCCTTGAAATTCGTAGGGCGAGGTGCGGGGTTTATAGGCTCCGCCTCGCAGCATGTTGGCGCCCGCGCGCTTCACGCCTTGCGCGGTTTCCAGCAATTGCTCGCGCGATTCCACCGAGCAGGGGCCGGCAATCACCACCACTTCGGGGCCGCCGATCTTGACGCCGCAAACGTCGATGACCGTGGCTAGCGGACGGGTCTGACGGCTAACCAGCTTAAACGGTTGGGCGATCGCGACCACATTGTCGACACCGGGCGCGACGGAGAGTGCCTCAATCTCATGGCGGCGTCCACCGCTACCGACGGCCGCCACAATGGTGCGCTCGGTGCCGCGCGTGACGTGGGGCTGGAATCCGGCCTCGCGGATACGTTGAATGATGTGTTCGATCTGTTGTTCGGTGGCGCTGTCGGACATGTTGACAATCATGACGGAGTACCTTCGCTGCCCTTTCCTGTTGCGAGCAGAAAAAAAGCCGCGATCGAATCGCGGCTTTGGTGGAATCTCTGAGACTCTCGCTAATGCGCTGGTGAGTGACTCCGATTCAGCACCTCCGCCGCTATGAGAAACCGGTAGCGGCCAAATGAGCCGAAGTTTCTAAATCGTGTCATAGACATTCGCCCAAGCTTCAGGCCAGCGACGGCCGGCCAATCACTGCGGAATAGAACTGGCAACACTGGAAAACACGTTGTTGGCGTTGCCCCCAATGAGACGAACCGTACCGATTACCAACACCAAAATGACAGCCAGCATGACGGCATATTCGGCGATATCCTGCCCTTGTTCGTCCGCCAAAAGATTGCGCAAGAACCGACCCATACAACCTCCAGAACCAAGAGTAAATTTCCCGGCAATACTTGTGTAGCTAATAATGCCCACTCAGGCAGCGATTGTCAATCGCAACCGGAGGGAGTTTTCCACCGCGGGCGCGCGCGGTTTCAGTCTGAAACTTAGCTAACGGCGAGCCTTATATGCGCGTTGGCGGTTGTCGCAACAATGCGCTTGTGACAGCGGCGGTGGCGTCGGGTTCGCTTGTCTTGCAATCTACACGGCAAACAAGAGCTACGGTGCGGTCTGAGGAGATTGTGCTGACACGGACGGGACGGAAGTGTCACTGAGCAACTGTCGGGCGGAAAGGGTTGTGTAATCGAGTACGCGTGCCGGCGCAACGCCCAGGAAAAGAGTCGCCACGATGCAAATGGCAATGGCGAGCGCGGGAGCGAAACCCACAGGGGCAACCGGAACCTCGCCGCGCGGTTCGCGCATGTACATCATCACGACAATGCGAAGATAATAATAGGCCCCTAGAGCGCTATTCAGCACCAGAATGATCGTCAGTCCGACCAGATTCGAGTTCAGCGCGGCAGTCAGCACGTAGAACTTCGCAAAGAATCCACCCGTAATCGGAATTCCGATGAGCGACATCAGGAAAAACGTCAGAGTCGCGGCCAATACAGGGGATTTTCTGCCAAGACCCGCATAATCCTCAAGGGCAACGTATTTCTCACGCGCGCCTGCTAGGTGGCTGACCACGGCAAACGCTCCCACATTCATCGCTGCATAGGCAGCGGAGTAAAACATCGCCGCGGAGGTCCCCAACTCGGGTCGTGCGGTAAACGCGACTAGAAGATACCCGGCGTGGGCGATCGAGGAATAGGCCAGCAGGCGTTTGATGTTGTTTTGCACGAGGGCGCACAGATTTCCCAGGGTCATGGTGAGCGCCGCTGACACCCAGATCAGCCAGAAGCGTCCCGGGAGATTCGCCTCGAACATGATGCGCAACAGAACCGCGAACGCCACCGCTTTTGGACCGGTCGACATCAGTCCAACAATGGGAGAGGGTGCGCCTTCATAAACGTCCGGAGTCCACACATGAAAGGGCACGGCGGCAACCTTGAAGCCCAAGCCGATAAACAAGAACGCGGTGGCAACATAGGCAAGAACCGGCAACGGCGCCAGGCCGGAGTGCAGAGCCCGGCTGATGTTGTCGATGTTGGTGGAACCGGTGGCTCCAAAAATAAGCGCCACGCCGTAGAGAAAGAACGCAGTGGCGAACGAGCCCAGCAGAAAGTACTTTAGGGACGACTCGCTGCTGGCGGCGTCGTGCCGCCGAAAGCCGGTGAGAATGTAGGTTGAGATTGAAGAGATTTCCAGGGCGATGAAAATAAGGACAAGTTCGATTGCGGACGACATCAAGCACATGCCGACTGTGCCCAGCAGAATCAGGCCGTAATATTCTCCGGCGCGAATGCGTTGTACTCTCAAGTATTCAAAAGAACTGAGGATGGTGATGGTTGCGATGGAGATTGCGAGGACGTGAAAGAACACGCTGAACGGTTCCACTCGAACCATGTTCCAGAAAGCGGTTCCCGGCTGTTTGGCCATACAAAAGCAGGACACTAAAGCGGTCAGACTGCCAATGAGAGCGATGACGCCGAGCGATTGGTGGCTGCGGTCAGGATCGAGTAGCGGGTCAACGACCATGATGATCATGCCGAATATCGAGAGTACGATCTCGGGCAGGATCCGCAGATAGTCGGCCGTCTGCGGCAGGGAAGCCTGCGCCTGGGCGAGGAGAGCGGGCCATGTATGCGCGAACGCCGTCAGCATTATCGTCATTGGCCCACCATCTTGCTGGCTACTTGCGTGAAGGCGGCAGGGACGTATTGTTGCACTGCCGGATCAATTGAGCTGAGCCAAACCAGCGGGGCCACGCCCATGACCAGGGCGGCAATCGCGATCGGGGACAGCGCCGCCTTCTCGCGCAAGTTCAGGTCGGGCAGGGTATTGTTGACCTCGCGCGTTACCTTGCCGAAGAACACTCTCTGATACATCCAGAGCAGGTAGCCGGCGCTCCAGATCACGCCAGTAGCGGCGAGAATCCCGTAGATCGGACGGGCCTGGAATGCGCCACTGAGCACCAGGAACTCGCCGATGAAGCCGTTGAGCAGCGGCAGTCCGACCGAGGCCAGCACAGTGACCAGGAAGAAGGTGGCGTACCGGGGCATGGGTGTCGCTAGCCCGCCAAACTCGGATATCTCGTAGGTGTGGCGGCGTTCGTAGAGAATGCCGCACAGCATGAAGAGCCCGCCGGTGGCAACGCCGTGCGCCAACATGACAAAGACAGCTCCGTTCAGGCCAGCGGTGGTGAAACTAAAGATTCCGAGGACAACGAATCCAAGGTGGCTGACCGACGAATAGGCGATCAGTTTTTTCATGTTCGGTTGGACCAGCGAAACCAGGGCGCCGTAGATAATGCCGATGAGCGCAAGAGCCATGATCCAGGGAGCGTTGCGATGAGCCTGGTCGGGAAAGAGGCCGACGCTGAAACGCAGCAAGCCGTAGGTTCCCATCTTCAGCAGCACTCCGGCGAGCAATACCGATCCGGCGGTGGGCGCTTCCACGTGGGCATCGGGTAACCAGGTGTGAAGAGGGAAGAGCGGGACCTTTACGGCAAACGCAATGAAGAATCCCAGGAAAAGCCAGAGCGAGGCGTGTTCGAAGCCGGGCACGCTTCCGCTGCGAATTGCATTTTGGATCACGATGAAATCAAAGCTGCCGGTCTTGGCGTAGAGCCATAGAATCGCCGCCAGCATAAACATCGAACCGATCATGGTGAACAGGAAATACTTGACCGCGGCGTAGACCTTGCGCCCGTGGCCGTACATGCCAATCAGCAGCGCCATCGGAATTAGCGTCGCTTCCCAGAAGAAGTAGAACAGGAACAAATCAAGCGAAGTGAAGACTCCGATGAGGGCCGTTTCCAGAAGGAGCAACAGAATAAAGAATTCCTTCACGCGGGCGTGAATCGAAGTCCAGGAAATCAGCACGCACAGGGGCGTGAGGAACGTGGTCAGCACTACCAGCCAGACGGAGATGCCGTCGATGCCCATGTGGTAATGAATGTTCGGCGTGGCGATCCAGACTTTATCGATTTCGAATTTGAAAGTCCCCACGCCGCGATGCAGGTGAACCGGCAAATGCAGCGAGGCCACAAATGCCAGAAGGGAGATAACGAGCGCGAAAAGTTTGATATCGCGATCGCGCCGCGGGATCAGCAGAATCAACAGCCCACCCGCTGCCGGGATGAACGTGACCAGCGAAAGAATGATGGGATTGAAGCTTTCCATGTTAATGCGTGACTCCCATCCAGACCATGTAGGCGATGACGACTGCGCCGCCAGCGGCCACCCACCCCGCATAGGATCGCAAATTGCCCGACTGCATCTGGCGCGCTGCGTCGGAAACCTCGCGGGCGGCGGTCGCTGAATTATTCACGGTGGCGTCGATTACGTCCTGGTCGACGCCGTGCCAGAGAATCGTAGTCGAGCCTTCGATCAACGGTTTGACGAAAACGGCAGCGTAGATTTCATCGACGTAGTACTTGTGAACCACCGCTTGATAGAGGCCACCCAAACTGGCGGCGATGCGCGCGGGCAGTTGCGGACGGCGACTGTAGAGCAACCAGGCCAGCAGCCATCCGAGGCCGGCCACACTGATGGAAATGACCATCAGCAAATACTCGGTGCTTTTCCCAGCGTCGGAAGTTTCCTGCGCGATGACGTTCGCTCCCTGTTGGAATACCGGAGCCAGAAAATGTTCGAAGCGATTGCCATGTCCCACAAATCCGCCGAACACGGATAGCACCGCTAAGATCACCAGCGGCCCCAGCATCACCCAAGGGCTCTCATGGGGATCTCCGTGCCCATGGCCGTGAGCATCGTGGCCATGAGCGGCATGACCATGAGCGCTATGACCTGGATCGGACGCACTGCCGCGATACTCGCCGCCGAATGTCATGTACATCAGCCGGAACATATAAAAGGACGTGATGAATGCGGTAATCACGCCGATCAGCCAATAGACCCAGCTTGTGCCGAAAGCCTGCCACAGAATCTCGTCCTTGGACCAGAAGCCGGCGAATGGAGGGATGCCGGCGATGGCGAGAGTCGCAATCCCCATCGTCACAAATGTCACCGGCATGTACTGCCGCAGTCCGCCCATTTTGCGCATATCCTGCTCGCCGCCGACTCCGTGAATCACCGATCCGGCCGCGAGGAAGAGCAAGCCCTTGAAGAACGCGTGCGTCATGAGGTGGAAGATGCCCGCGGAGAACGCTCCCACGCCGCAGGCCATGAACATATAGCCGAGTTGTGACACCGTCGAGTACGCCAGCACTTTCTTGATGTCGGTCTGTGCGATGCCGATGGTTGCGGCAAACAGAGCCGTGAGGGTTCCGATGATTGCAACCACGGTCAGGGCCATCGGCGCGCGCTCGAAGATCACGTGCGACCGCGCCACCATGTAGACGCCCGCCGTCACCATGGTTGCCGCGTGGATCAGGGCCGAAACGGGAGTCGGGCCTTCCATGGCGTCGGGCAGCCAGACATAAAGAGGAATCTGCGCTGACTTGCCGGCAGCGCCGACCATCAGGAGCAAGCCGATTGCGGTCAGGAATCCCGCGCCCGCCGTTTCACTGGTTAAAGGAGCAACCGCCTGAAATACCGTCGGGAAATCCAGCGAATGGAAATGATTGATGATCAGGAAGAGCGCGATCAGGAATCCGAAGTCTCCGATGCGGTTAACGATAAATGCTTTCTTGCCGGCCGCTGCCGCCGAGTCTTTGGTGAACCAGAAGCCGATTAACAGGTACGACGCGAGGCCCACGCCCTCCCAGCCGATGAACATGACCAGATAGTTCTTGGCCAGCACCAGCGTCAACATGAAGAACATGAACAGGTTCAGGTAGGACATGAAGCGGTAGTAGCCGTCGTCGTCCCACATGTAGCCGACCGAATAGATGTGAATCAGAAAGCCGACGCCCGTGACCACGAGCAGCATGACCAGCGAAAGCTGATCGAGATAGAAACTGAAGTCGACCTGGAAACTTCCGGAGCGAATCCAGTGGGCCAGGTCAAAGTAATAAGGAGCCTGCGTCGACGAGAAGCCCGCGGCCAGAAACAGGGCCATGGCAAAAGCTGCGCCGCAGAAGACGAGCGCGACCGCCGAAATCGACTTTTTGGACGACCGTCGGCCCAAAAAGCCATTGATCGCCGCCCCCGCCAGGGGAAGAATCGGGACGAGCCAGAGATAAGGATTCGGCGTCATAGCTTGAGCAGGTTCACCCGGTCCACATTCAAGGTCTCACGCGTGCGATAGACAGCGATGATGATTGCCAACCCAACCGCCGCTTCGGCCGCAGCCACTACCATTACAAAAAAGACGAAGACCTGTCCGCTGAGCGCGTGCCATTGCGCGGCGAAGGCGACGAACGAAAGGTTCACCCCGTTCAACATCAACTCGATCGACATGAAGATGGTGATGATGTTGCGCTTGATCAGGAAGCCGAGCACGCCGCATACGAAGAGAATCCCACTCAGCACCAGATAGTAAGAAAGAGGAATCATCGCTATTCCGCATCCTTTCTGGGGCCGCGGGCAACGGCTTCGGGGCGACTGGCCAGCACGACCGCGCCCATGATGGCAACCAAGATCAGCACCGACGTGACTTCAAAAGGCAGCAGAAAGTCGTGGAAAAGAAGCCGGGCAATACTCTTAGGATCGCCCCACAATGCGCCGATGCTCACCGAGTGCGTTGTGGACGAGCGCCCAAGCAGAGTCCAGGCGACGAGCAGGCCGCCAATCGTCACTCCCGGAATTCCGAGAAGCGTTGCCACTCGGCTGCCCTTGCTGCGCTCTTCTTTGCCGGCGTTGAGCAGCATGATGGTAATCAAGAACAAAACCATGATCGCTCCGGCATAGACGATCACTTGAACAGCCGCCAGGAACTCCGCGCCTAATAGTAGATACTCGGCAGCGAGCGACCCCATCACCACGATCAACGACAAGGCGCTGTTGATGGGATGGCTCTGCACCAGCAGGTTCACCGCCCCCGCCACGCAAATCGTTGCGAAAAAAAGAAATAGAATTAAATGAAGCATCGTTACCGTTCGTTCCCGCTAAGACTCAAAACCGGCCTGGGTACTGCGCTCGCATTGCCACCACTAGGGCCGTATAAACAATGTTCGCAACCGCCAGGGGCAGCAGCACCTTCCACCCAAACGCCATGAGTTGGTCATAGCGGAAGCGAGGCAAAGTCCAACGCACCCAGACGTACAGAAACATGAAAAAGAAAACTTTCAGACAGAACCAGATCACCGGCATCACCGCCTGAAGAATGGGAGGGCCAAAAATCGGCCCATGCCAGCCGCCCAAAAACAGCAACGTCGCCAGGCAGGCGACCGTCACCATGTTGGCGTACTCGGCCATGAAGAACATCGCAAATTTCATGGCGCTGTACTCGGTGTGATATCCCGCCACCAGTTCCGACTCGGCTTCCGGCAGATCGAAAGGCGTGCGATTGGTTTCCGCATACGCGGAAATCAGATAAATGAAAAAGGCCAGTGTCTGCCCGTGGAAAATATTCCAGCGCGGAATGAAGCCCCAGAAAACTCCGCCCTGCGCATCCACGATGTCGCGCAGGCTGAGACTTCCCGCCATGATCAGGACGCCCACCAGCGAAAGGCCCAGCGAGACTTCATAGCTGATCATCTGCGCGCTGGCGCGCAGTCCGCCGAGCAGCGAATACTTGTTATTCGAGGACCATCCCGCCAGCGCGACGCCGTAGACGCCCATCGAGGTAATGCCGAGAACCACCAGCAGCCCGATGTTCAAGTCGGTAATCTGGAGGTATGTGCCCCAGGGGCCAACCGTAAGCCAGTTGCCAAACGGGATCACGGAAATCGATGTAATGGCAAACACCATTGCGATCATCGGCGCCGCGATGTAAAGAGGCTTATATACATGCGGCTCCGTCAAATCTTCTTTGAATATAAATTTGGCGCCGTCGGCGAGCGGCTGGAGCAGGCCGAAGGGCCCAACCCGCGTCGGGCCCCAGCGATTCTGGATGCGCGCTGACACCTTGCGTTCCAGCCAGACGCTGTAGGCCACCGCCGTCAGCAGGACGCCGACCATGGCCAGCGACTTAATGATCGAGATGATAATGAACGTCGTTATGCTCATTGAGTGTGGCGCGGGCACTCTTGCCCACGCGGTTTGGATCTTGAGCCTCTAGTCCGCCGCCACTTCCGGCGCAGCGGATTTGTTTTCGTACACTGAATTCAAAGTCTTGGAATAACGCCCAAGCGTTCCCGAACTGAACAAATCGTCATTGGCCGGTACGATCAACTCGGGCGATTGCATGGCGCTCGGTCCGCTCGCGGCAATCTCGATATGCTGATCGTTGCCCGCGAGCAGGTTGACTCGCGAAATGTCGTATCCGGCGACTACGCGTTGAATCTCGTCGAGAATCGCCATAGGATCGAACGGCGTCATTTTCGGTTCCAGGTTGTTGGCCTCGAGCCACACCGCGTGGCGATCCGCTTCGCCCGATTGCGCGCCGCGCGTCTGGCCCATGTCGGAGTGAGTCCCGCTGCCGAAGGGCACCAGACCGCGCACGTCGAAGCCCATGGCGTCGGCAATGCGAACGATCATTTCGAAGTCCGACTTTGTGTTCGTCACCTCGCCTGCCTTGTTTACCAACTGAAGGTCGCCGCAGGTATTGGTGTAGGTACCAGTCTTCTCATACGCGTTGGCCGCAGGCAAAACGACATCCGCAAGATTCGCCGTTTCGGTCAGAAACATGTCCTGCACAACGACGAAACTCTTGGAGAACGCAAAGGGGTCAATGCCCAAGCGCCCGACCGGGTTCGATCCCACAACGTACAGCGCCTTGAGTTTGCCGGCCTTCGCCGCTTCGACCATCTCGGGCAGGGTGAGGCCTTTTTCGGTTGGCAGCTTACCCCACTCCTGCTGGAATTTGTCCGCGCGGTTGAGGGGTTCATATCCCGGCAGAAGATCGGGATAAAGCCCCATTTCGCTGGCGCCACGCGAGTTGGCGTAATCGCCTAGACAGATAAGCTTTGCTCCAGCGAGGGTCGACGCGAAGCTCACTAATCTCTCGATGTCATGTCCGCGCACCTCAGATCCAAAAACGACGACCAGGTTTTGCTCGGCGCGGATCTTCTCGCGGAGCGCGACCCAGGCCTCGCGCGACATGCCGTCGGCGACCTGCGAACCTGCAAGCTGATCGAGTTGGGAATCGTCGCCAGCTAAAAAGTCAACCGCCTTCGCTTCCGTGCCCGCCGGGACCATGGCGAAGTCGGTCGCCTGTCGCCGCAGTTTGATGGGCACAGAATTGATGACATAAAGCTTCGCCTGACGCAGCCGCACGTTCGTACGAATCTGCCAAGCCAGCAGCGGATGCTGATTCGTCGGATCGTTCCCAATCAGCAGAATCGCGGGCGCGTTCAGCACATCGCGCATGGAAGCCGTTCGTCCAGGCTTGCCGCGGAGCGCCGCCGCCAGGGCCGGGTAGTCGGCGGTGCGGTGATGATCGACGTTGTTGGTCTTGAGCACGACGCGGGCGAATTTGGAAAGTAGATAATTCTCCTCGTTGGTAGTACGGTTTGATCCGACCACGCCGATTGCGCTGCCACCATTCTGATCGCGAGCCTCTATAAACCGTTTGCCGATCAGCTCAAATGCTTCTTCCCATGTCGCTGGCGTCAGTTTGCCGTTCTTGCGAACAAGCGGCTGAGTGAGACGTTCTTTGTTTTGCGCAAAGTCGAACGCGTAGCGTCCCTTGACGCACAGGAAATCGTTATTGATGCCGCTCTTGTCGCGATTGTCGCCGCGGACGATTTCCATGCCCGTGTCGCAGCGCCGCACGCCCAGTGTAGTCTTGCACCCGTCCCCGCAGTGGGTGCAGATCGTGCCCACATGGTTCATTTCCCACGGACGCGTCTTGTAGCGGTAGGCTCCGGAGGTCAGCGCGCCGACCGGGCAGATATCGATGCACATGCCGCACTCTTCGCAGTCGAGGTGATCTTGTTCATTGGGCGCAATGATCGAACTCACGCCGCGGTTCTGCACGCCGAGCGCCCAGACGTCCATGCCCTCGCCGCAAACGCGTACGCAGCGGTAGCACAGAATGCAGCGCGGTCGGTCGAAATACACCACCGGAGACCACTGCTGTTCTTCCTTGTGATTTTTCGCCTCGATGTACTTCGATTCGGAGGCGCCGTAGGAGAACGCCATGTCCTGTAGTTCGCACTCGCCGCCGGCGTCGCACACCGGGCAATCCAGCGGATGGTTGCCGAGCAGCAACTCGACCATCGCCTTCCGGGCCTGACGCACCTCATCGCTGTCGGTCGCGACGATCATGCCCTCGGTTACCACCGTCGTGCAGGCGGTCTGCAGTTTGGGCATCTTCTCGATCTTCACGACGCACATGCGGCAAGCGCCCTGCAACGAGAGCCCGGGGTAGTAGCAAAAAGAGGGCACTTCAATGCCTACGCTCTTGCAGGCCTCGATTAGCAGCGAGCCCGCGGGGGCCGTGACTTTCTTGCCATCGACAATGAGATTTACGTCAGCCATGAATTTGTAATTGGTAATTTGTAATTGGCAATTTGAAAAACCAAATGCCATTACAAATTACAAATCTTTCTACGCCAGTACCGGCTCTGCCGCCTTCTCAAACGGGCACGGCTTGCCTTCCAAATGGTCCTCAAATTCTTTTCTGAACTTCTTGACGAACGCCATGGTGGGCATCGCCGCTGCGTCTCCCAGCGGACAGAATGTTTTCCCCAACATGTTTTCAGCTAGGTAATAAATGTTGTCGATGTCTTTCTTCACTCCCGCACCCGCATGAAAGCGCGTCAACGTCTTCTTCAACCAGTCGGTGCCTTCGCGGCATGGAATGCACCAGCCGCAACTTTCATGCTGATAGAACTTAATGGTGCGCAGCGCGAACTTCACGATGCACGTCGTGTCGTCGAGGACCACGACGCCTCCGGAGCCAAGCATCGAACCGGCTTTGGCCACCGAATCGAAGTCCATGGAAATATCGATTTCCTCGGGCAAGAGTATCGGCGTTGACGACCCGCCGGGAACGACCGCCTTCAAACTGCGCCCGTTCGGAATTCCGCCGCCCACCTCATAGATCATCTTCTTGAGGTTGTAGCCCATCGGAAGTTCGTATACGCCGGGCTTGTTGAGGTGTCCGGACAGGCAAAACATGCGCGTGCCGCCGTTTTTCGGCGTGCCCAGGTTCGCGTACCACTCCGCTCCGCCCAAAATGATGTGCGGCACGGCGGCCAGCGTCTCCGCGTTATTAATGACCGTTGGCCCGCCCCAGAGACCAACCACGGCAGGGAAGGGTGGACGAATCCGTGGAATGCCGCGCTTGCCTTCGAGTGACTCCATCAGCGCCGACTCTTCACCAACTTCGTACGCGCCGGCTCCGCCGTGCCAGTAAACGTCTAGATCGTATCCGCTGCCAAAGATGTTCTTGCCAAGAAAGCCTTTGGCATACGCATCTTTGATGGCTTTCTGCATGATGACCGACAGGTACCGATACTCGCCGCGAATGTAGATGTAAGCGTTGTGCGACCCGACGGCGAGCGCGGCGATCATCGCGCCTTCAATCACTTCGTGCGGATCGTGCTCGAAAATCAGCCGATCTTTGCAGGTGCCGGGTTCGCTCTCATCGCCGTTACAGAGCACGTACTTCGGTTTGGCCGATTGCTTTGGGACAAAGGACCACTTCATCCCGGTGCTGAAGCCCGCGCCGCCGCGCCCGCGCAGACCCGAGTTCTTGACCTCGTTAATAAGGTCGTCGGGTTTCATGGCGAGGGCCTTCTGCACGGCTTTATAGCCGTCCAGTTCGAGGTAGCGGTCGATGTTCGTCGCGCCCTTGCCAAAGCGCTTCGAGATCACGCGAATCTCGTCGGGATGAGAAACCAAATCTGCCATGAGAAAGTTTCTACTGCGTGCCCTTCTTCTTATATCCGTCCAACACCTGGTCCAACTTCGCTGCCGTTAGATTCTCGTGAAAATCGTAGTTCACCTGCACCGCCGGCGCCCAGCTGCAGGCACCGATACACTCGACTTCCTCCAGCGAAAACAAGCCGTCTTGCGTCGTGCCCTTATGGCCGACACCGAGTTTCTTTTTGCAGTGGTCGAGCAGCTCTTCGCCACCGCGTAGCATACACGCGATATTCGTGCACACCTGCACGTTGTACTTGCCCCGCGGCTTCGTCGTCAGCATCGAGTAGTAGCTGATCACGTTGCGGACATCCAGTTCGGTCAGTTGCAGGCGCTGCGCCAGTTCGGCGATGACTTCATCCGTCAGCGCACCGACTTCGTCCTGCGCATAGAGCAGCGTGGGGACGAGCGCCGAGCGCTTGGTCGGGTAGTGCGTCAACATCTCGGCAAATCGAGTCTCGAATTCTTCGGAAAAACGCATTACCGGTCAATATCTCCCAGCACCACATCAATACTACCGATGACCGCAACTACGTCGGCAATCAGCTGTCCTTCGCACATCTTGGCCAGGGCTTGCAAATTCGCATAAGACGGCCCGCGCATGTGGACACGATACGGCTTGGCCGTGCCGTCGCTCACGATGTAGTAGCCCATCTCGCCGCGCGGCGACTCGATTGCCGAATACACTTCTCCCGCTGGAACCGAGAAACCCTCGGTGATGATCTTAAAGTGATAGATGAGGGCTTCCATCTGCGTCTTCATCTTCTCGCGGTCGGGCAGCACGACCTTGGGCGCATCGGCTTTGATGGGTCCTTCCGGCATCCCCGCCAGGGCCTGCTGCACCATGCCAATCGACTCGCGCAACTCGGCAACGCGGCAGAGGTATCGGGCGAACACGTCTCCCTCGCTACGAACCGGCACGTTGAACTTGAAATTCTCGTAGCCGGTGTAAGGAGAATCGCGGCGAAGGTCGATGTCGACTCCGCTGCCGCGCAACGTGGGGCCGCATGCGCCCAGTGCGATCGCATCCTCCGCGCTGAGGTGGCCCACACCCTTGGTGCGCATCATGAAAATCGGATTTCCCGTCAGCAAGCCTTCATACTCATCGACGTTACCGGGAAAACGGTCGGCAAACTTCTTCACCTTCTCGAAGAATCCGAGCGGCGGCTCAAGTGCCAGGCCTCCAATGCGGAAATACGAAGTCATCATCCGCTGCCCGCTGACCATCTCGAAAAAACGCAGAACGTCTTCGCGCTCGCGGAAGCAATAGAGAAACACAGTCATCGCGCCCAGATCCATGGCGTGGGTGCCGAGCCAGACCAGATGCGAATTGATGCGAGTCAACTCGTTCATCAAAACCCGCATCCACTGCGCTTTTGGAGGAATCTCCAGCCCCAGCAACTTCTCTACCGCCAGGCAGTAGGCGAGATTGTTGGTCATGGGGCAGAGATAATCAATGCGATCGGTAAGCGGCACGACCTGCTGGTAGAACTTGGCTTCGCAGGTCTTCTCGATACCGGTGTGCAGGTAGCCAATCTCGGGCCTCATCCGCACAATGGTTTCGCCGTCAATTTCCAGGATCAGCCGCAGCACCCCATGGGTCGAGGGGTGTTGCGGTCCCATGTTGAGGACCATGGTGCGGTCGCCCGAAGTAGTTTCTCGTCCGGTCTCCGCGACAGCAGTGGGAAATTGCGTCATGGCCTATCGATAACCTTCCACCGGGTAGTCCTTCCGCAGCGGGTGGCCTTCCCAGTCGTCGGGCATCATGATGCGTGTCAGGTTGGGATGCCCGGTGAAGCGCACGCCAAACAGATCGAACACTTCGCGTTCATAGTGGTTCGCCGAGGGCCAGACCGAAGTGACTGTCTCAATTGCCGGACTGGACCCGTCAAGGCGGGCCTTGACGCGCACTCGCTCTTTCTTCGAAATCGAAAGAAGATGGTAAACGACTTCAAACCGCGGTTCCGAGGGATACCAATCCACGCAGGTGAGGTCGGCCAGATAGTTGAACGGGCAATCTGCAGAGTCGCGCAAAATAGCGCTGACCTCACGGATGGCGTCTTTCTCAACCCAGATCGTAAGTTCGTCGCGATCGAATTTCACCGCCTGCACCGCTGCGGCATTCCATGCCAGCAGGCCTGCCAGGGCGGGATGCGACCTTAACAGTTCGATGTCTGTAATCGGGGGAGCGAGCGCCATCAGAAATCCCCTCGCTTCATCGCCGCCAAACCCCAGTCGAGCACACCCTTCTTCCATACGTAGAAGAGGCCAACCAAGACGATGGCGATGTATACCATCATCTCCCAAAAGCCAAACATCTTCAGTTCGCGCAGAATGACCGCCCAGGGGTACAGGAAAACGGCTTCCACGTCGAACAAAATAAACAGCATGGCCACGAGGTAGAATTTGATGGAGAATCGTCCCTGAGCATCTCCAATGGGCGTGACTCCGCACTCATAAGGGGACATCTTTGCTACCCCGGGCTTATGCCGGCCCACCAACTGCGAAAGGATCACGATCACGCTCGCCAGGGCCGTGGCGATGCCGAAGTGCATCAGGAGAGGCAGGTAGCGAGCGAAATAATTGTCCGGCATAGGAGGAGCTATATATAATCGGCGCCAAGCACAATAGTAAACGTTCCAGATTAGTTTTTGGTTGGAGCAGTGTCAAGCGAAGTACGCGATTTAACAATTGTTTTATCCGGAGGGACCTGCCTCGACCTTATTTCGACGACAGGACCGGGGAGAGACTGAACCGCATGATCTTTGGCTTCAACACCGATATTAAGCACGAAGACACGGTCTATCACGTGCAAAGCGAAGCGCGCGAAGCCGAGCAATTGCTGCAGACGCAAGTCTTCGTCCGCGGCCGCTGTATCGGGAAACGCGCCGTTCCCTATGGCTCCAGTTCGGCGGAAGGCATCGACTCTCGAAACTCCGGTTCCTCCGAACCCCGGCTGAACAGCAACGATCAGGACAAAGAGAAAATGCTGCGCGAGTTGCATCGCGAAGTGCTCGACGCCATCCGCGAGGGCAAGTTGGATTCCATTCTCGATAAGCGCGAGACCCCGGAGACGTTGGCGGCGGTGAAGGAGTTGGATCTGACATGGGTCAACGCCACGTCGGTTCATTCAGGGGGAGCGTTGATCATGCAGATCCGCGTGACCGACGGAGGCGCCACCGTGTCGGGCGCTCGCTTGACACTCCGCTTCACCCGGCCCAAGGCGGAACCTTTTTATGCGCAGGTTCTCACCGACGCCACCGGGGTTGCCGAAATGCACGTCCGCGTCGATGAAAAGGATCTCCCTGACTCCTCGGTTCTGGTGCAAGTTGGCTTCGAGGGACGAACGGCCACCCGAAAATTTCTGCTGCGCGAAGCTTCCTAGTGCGGCGACAAGCTGTGTCGCCGGATTTAAGAAGGGGACACTTCTAACTCGAATCTGTATTTCTCCTCCGCCTGATAAACAGGCTTCGTCGCCGGTTCCAACCCCACTCTTGCACCGCAGAGCGCCACAAACAACAGTAGAATGGAAGGGATCATGATGCGACGGGTTTACCTCGATAACAACTCGACGACTCCCGTGCTCCCGGAGGTCTTGGAGTCCATGCGGCCCTACTTTGGCGAGCATTTCGGCAATGCCTCGTCCATCCATCATCACGGGCAGGAGACGCGGGCCGCCGTCGAGCGTGCTCGCGAATCGGCAGCGAAGCTGCTGGGTTGCCGCGCGTCAGAGGTCGTGTTTACCAGCGGCGGCACCGAAGCCGATAATCTGGCGATATTTGGACTTGGGCAACCGGGCGACCACATCATCACTTCCACCGTCGAGCATCATGCCGTCCTGAACGCCTGCAAGCATCTGGCAACGAAAGGCTGCGAGGTCACCTACGTTCCTGTGGATGGCTGCGGGGTGGTGGATCCCGACGACGTGAGGCGCGCGATCCGACCGAATACCAAGCTGATCACGATCATGTTCGCAAATAATGAGACTGGCGTTGTGCAGCCCGTGGCAGAGGTCGGAAAGATTGCGGCGGAAGTCGACGTGTATTTTCATACCGATGCTGTTCAGGCGGCGGGAAAGATTCCAATCGACGTCAACAAAATCGGCTGCGACCTGCTCGCGATCTCCGGCCACAAGTTTCACGGGCCGCAGGGTGTCGGCGCACTTTATGCCCGCAAGGGAACCCAGCTCGAAGCTATGCTCTACGGAGGCAGCCATGAACGCTCACGCCGCGCGGGTACGGAAAACGTCCCTGGCATCGTGGGCTTAGGAAAGGCCGCCGAGTTGGCGATTGCCGGTTTCGGATGCGGCGAAGATAAGAAGATAGCGGCTCTCCGCGATGAACTGGAAAGGGAACTGCTCAAGACGGAAGCCGCCAGCTTGAACGGAGAAGACGCACCCCGTGTGCCCAATACGACCAACATCTGTTTTGAGGGCATCGAAGGCGAGGCGCTGGTCATCGCGCTCGACTTGAAAGGACTGGCGGTGTCGACTGGTGCGGCGTGTTCGTCGGGAGCGATTGAACCGTCGCATGTGCTGACCGCGATGGGCCTGTCTCCCAACCAAGCCAAATCTAGCATTCGCCTAAGTCTGGGAAAGCAGAATTCAGCGGCGGATGTGGAATTTGCGCTGGAGCTGATTCCGGAAACAGTTGCACGCCTGCGAGAGTTGTCGCCGGTGTGGAACAGAGTGCCAACAAGAATTACGTAGAGGCGGACGCATTCGTCCGCCCAGCCGAGCGAAGCTCGGCAAATCGTTCGGTAAGGGATATGGAAGCTGGGAGTATGACTCTGCATTCCGAAACCATCGCCGTCGCCATGTCGGGAGGAGTGGACTCCTCGGCCGTTGCGGCCATGCTCCGGGCCGAGGGCCGCAATGTCATCGGCCTGACCATGCAGCTTTGGAACCAGCGCCGTCTGGCTGGACACGAGGGCATGCCCGAATCCGTCCAGGGCCGCTGCTGTTCGATCGACGATGTCTACGATGCCCGCCGCGTTGCCGAGACGCTTGGCATTCCCTATTACGTGGTCAACCACGAGGAGCGTTTTGAGCGCGATGTGGTGCGGCCGTTCGTCGAGGAGTATCTTGCCGGCCGCACGCCCATTCCTTGCAGTCTCTGCAACAATCACTTGAAGTTTGACCAGCTTCTGATTGTGGCGCGGCAGATTGGCGCCGACCACGTTGCCACTGGGCACTACGCGCAGGTCGACTTCGACCAACAGCGTAATCGCTGGCTGTTGAAGCGCCCGACAGACAAGTCCAAAGATCAAACGTATTTTCTCTTTGGCCTCACGCAGGAGCAATTGAGCCGCACCCTGTTTCCGCTCGGCGGAATGACCAAGCCCGACGTGCGCGAGTTGGCTCGCAAGCACAGCCTCCTGATTGCCGAGAAGCCCGACTCGCAGGAAATCTGCTTTGTCCCCGGCGGAGACTATAAGCGATTCCTCGAAGCCTATCTCGCCGAGCAAGGCGACAAGCCAACTGCGGTTGCAGGCGAAATGGTCACGGCCGACGGCAAGGTAATCGGCGAACATGCTGGCGTTCACAACTTCACCGTCGGCCAGCGCAAGGGGCTGGGCGTAGCCACCGGTTCGCCACTCTATGTGATTCAAATCAAGAATGACACGCGGCAAGTGGTGGTGGGCGGGGACGAACAGCTTTACTCGCGCACGGTTCGCACCAGCCGGGTCAATCTGATTTCGACGGCAGAACTGCGCGAGCCCATGCGGGTGGCGGTGAAGATCCGCCACAAGCATCAACCGGCGCCGGCCACGATTGAGTCCGCTGGACCGGACGGAGTTCTGGTCAACTTCGATGAACCGCAGCGCGCCATTACTCCCGGCCAGGCGGCCGTTTTCTATGACGGCGACACCGTTGTCGGTGGGGGGTGGATCGATGCTTCCGGGCAATGACGAGCTTGACGTTGAACAGTCGGGCGTCCCCGCGGGCCGTGCGCGATAACCCTTTGCTTCCACAGTTACCGACGATTACCTTTCGATGTATTGATAGCACATTCGTGGCGTAGACCTGCCGATCCAGCAGAGGTAGGGTTATTTCACGACGGGACCTTCTTAGTCTCTCCCCAGGGTAAGGTCCGGCGTGGGGAGCGATTCATGAAAATCTGGCATCTAGCATACGCGGCGTTGGGAATTGCGGTGGCGCGCTGGGTTTTTAAGCGTCAATCAATGCCGGTAAGCGATCCGATTACCCGTTTCCGTACCTCTGGCCTGCTATAAGAACGAATGGGGAAAGGGCAGGGCGCGTCCCGTTGCGCGCGCTTCGATCTGAGCGCGCTTCTGCTCGTTCCCATCTTCGTCCCTTTTAACCGGCCGCGGAAGTGCTAGCACCGTCGTGTCCCTCCCGTAACTTCTTTTCCCTTCGATCTCACCTAAACTTTGTTTGTGGACCGCTGTGCGCTCTCCACGACTGAAACCATGCATTTCAGATTCCCCATCGTGTGTTTGATTGTTGCTTGCGTAGTGTTTACGCCCTGGGCAGCTGCGCAGGACGATGCTCCTTCGCTCGGCGACCTGGCGCGCAATCTTCGCAAGAACAAAGTGCAGCAGACTAGTCCGCAACTGCCTGCCAGCACGGTGATCGATAACGATAACCTGGCTCAAGCCACGGAGGATGCCAGGAAAGCAAGGCCGGTCCAATCCGACAGGACTGTTTTTTCCATTGATCCGGCCAGCAACGCAATCAAAGTATCGTCGCCCGATATCACGTGCAGTCTTTCCTTCAATGCGCGGGCTAGCGCTTTGTTGGTCCGGCCAATTCTAGTGGAAGACTTGCCGCTCGGCGAACTGCTTAAGTTGGATGGACCCGGTTCCATCCACGATGAAAATCTGCAGCTCGAAGTTTTCAACGGCACCGCCTGGGACCTTCGCGAAATCACCATCGGTCTGACGTTGGATCGCAAACCCGGAGCGAACGCCAAAGCAAACACCGGAGCGCGCGTAATTCCCGCCGCCCAAAGCAGTGCGCCCGTAGCCCTTGAGCGGCACTCCGATGTAACGCTCCTCTATCACCTCAAGGCCGCGGCCAAGCCCTTCAGCACAACTGCATTCCGCGAGAATATCGGAATCACTCCCGGACCTGACGAAGATTGGCGGTGGTCGATTGTGGAAGCCAAAGGAATCCGCCCCGCGCAAGCGCCCGCTTCGCTGCGCGATCCGGGACCAAATTCGCAATAGTTAAGACCCAGCCGCCTGAGTCACAGCGAGCACGGTATTTAACGGGCAAAACGAAAGAGCTTCTTTCGTGTTCCTTTGTGCCCTCTGTGGTTACGGGCTTGTGGCCGCGAAGTCAGGACGTCCGCATTGCAATCGTTGGCAGGAAGCGTGGCTTCTGCCGGGCCTTGGTTAGCTGCTCGAACGAATAGGCAATCTTCAACAACGTAGGTTCGCTCCAAGCCCTCCCAAAGAATGAAATGCCAACTGGCAGTCCCCAGAGATATCCAGCTGTAACGTTGATGTTGGGATAGCCCGCGACGGCGGCCGCGCTCGAACTGCCTCCGGTGGCGTGATCGCCGTTAATCAGATCGGTGATCCAGGCGGGGCCTCCGGTGGGTGCGACGAGCGCGTCGAGTTTGAATTTGTCCATGATGAAGTCGATGCCCTCGGCGCGGCTGAGCCGATGATTCGCCGCAAGAGCATCGAGGTATTCTTGCGACGTGAGCGGACCTTTCTGCTCCGATTTCAAGAAGAGGTCCTGTCCGAAGTAGGGCATCTCCCGCTCCCGATTGACCTCGTTGAAGTCAATCACATCCTTCAAACTCTTTAGCGAAGAAAAGCCGCGGCGAGCCAGATAGGCCGCAAGGTCGGCCTTGAGTTCATAGTAGAAAACCGTCAGCTCGCTCTCATCGAACTTACCGATTGTCGGAATGTCGGCGGGATCGATGATCTCAGCGCCTGCTCGCTTGATCTCTCCGAGCAGTGTTTCCATGAGCTGGTCGACCGCATCGTTGAAACCGAAATATTTCCGCACCACTCCCAGGCGCGCGCCTTTCAGTCCGGCGGGGTCAAGAAACTTTGTATAGTCGGTGATCCGCTTGCCCTGACTGTCCGCTGTCGCGGAATCTTGCGGATCGGCGACCGCCATGGCTCCGAGAAGAATCGCCACATCCCGCACCGTGCGCGCCATCGGGCCCGCCGTGTCCTGACTGTGCGAAATCGGAATGATGCCGCTGCGGCTGACCAGTCCAACCGTAGGTTTCATCCCCGCCAGACCGTTTGCGGACGACGGACAAACCACCGACCCATCGGTTTCCGTGCCCACCCCGGCCACGCAGAGATTCGCGGACACGCCGGCGCCCGTGCCCGAACTCGACCCGCAGGGATTGCGGTCGAGAGCGTAAGGACTACGCGTCAGCCCGCCTCGGCCGCTCCAGCCGCTGGTGGAATGACTGGAACGAATGTTAGCCCATTCGCTGAGGTTGGTCTTGCCCAGGATCACCGCCCCGGCTTTGCGCAACTGCGCTGCGACGAACGCGTCGTTCGGAGCTGGTGCTCCTGCGAGCGCCAGCGATCCCGCCGTCGTTTGCATGCGGTCCCCGGTGTCGATGTTGTCTTTAATGAGAATCGGAATGCCATGCAGCGGCCCGCGCGGACCCTTTGCTTTGCGTTCCCGGTCAAGCTGCTCGGCGATCTGGAGGGCGTCCGGGTTGATCTCGATGATCGCATTCACCCGGGGTCCTGCCTTGTCGATCTCCTGAATGCGCGCCAGGTACTTCTCCGTCACCGAGCGCGAAGTATATTGTCCAGCTTCGAATGCCTTGTGGAGGGCGTCAACCGTGATCTCGTCGAGTTCAAAATCGTGGTTGAAATCTTGGGCGGGAATCGCAGACGCATGTGACGGTTCGGCAACCCGCGCTAAACTGAGCGCCGGGTAAGCGGCCGTAGCCAGGGTTGCGGTCACGCCCGCGCGAAGAAAGTTACGTCGCGTGTTGCTCTGCATGGGAAGGGAATCTTTCGGCATCAAGGCTCCTGCTATGCAAGATAGTCGGACGGAGGTTCCGAGCCGGAATCTTACGAATAGTGGACCAGGAAGGCAAACGGAAGACGATCTGGCCCGTTGTCTTGGATGGAGTGGAATGGTAGTCTAACGATGTCGAGCGGGAGTAGTTCAGCGGTAGAACGCCAGCTTCCCAAGCTGGATGTCACGGGTTCGATCCCCGTCTCCCGCTCCATCCGAACCTCAGATCCCAAGGTGAACCGGGGATCGCTATAGTTTCCTCAACTCAGATGCGGGAATCCCACTTACTTGCCAGCGGTGCTGCTGCTCGAAGACGACGTCAAGGCCCGCAATTGAATCAGGCCAATTCCCAAGCCGCCCGCAGCGCCGGCGAGCAGTCCCAGGATTACCAGCACGGGCACGCTCTCAAGAAGCGACCTTTTTCCTGTCTTATCCATGTGCTTACCTCCAATGATGCTTTCCCCTTCGAATTTGGTGCCCCTGTCATTTTAGCACTTGCGCTTCCATTGACGGCTTACCGAGGTACCGTAACCGCCTGCGGGAGTTGGAGATGGCGGCAAAGCTCCGGCTAGACAGAACAAGTGTGAAGAGTTTTTCACAAAAGAGAGGCTGGTGCGGCCTGGTGTTTGGGGAATCCTTCCGCAAAACTGCTGATTCTAGACCACCGGCGGCAGTTGTAATTCGCAGCGGGCCTTAGGATAGGATTTCGTCTTCAGTTGAGCAGGGAGTTTAGGAGGTGCAATGAAACTGTCTCGCTTCGCGGTCTGCGTGTTGCTTGGATCGAGCCTATGGGCGCAGGAATCTCCCGCCGTGAACACTCAAGGCTCTAACGATGCCGCGCTTGCGTCCGGCAGCCGAAGGCCGCGCATCGGATTGGTCCTCGAAGGCGGGGGAGCGCTCGGATTGGCTCATGTCGGCGTGCTCCAATGGCTGGAGGAGAACCGCATCCCGGTGGATGTGATCGCCGGTGCCAGCATGGGCAGTCTGGTGGGCGGAATCTACGCAAGCGGAGAGTCTCCTAGCCAGATTGAAGCTTTGATCCGCAGCATTCGCTGGAACGAAGTGCTGCGCGGCGTCACGCCCTACAGAGACCTATCGTTTCGGCGCAAAGAGGACCGCCGCGACTATCCCAACGCTTTCGAATTCGGGCTGAAGCATGGCGCGCAGTTTCCCAGCGGTTTCAATTCCGGACAGCAGGTCGGTCTGATTCTGGACCGCGTCGGCTTGCCGTATTCGGAGATGAAAAGCTTCGACGACTTGCCGATCCCGTTCCGCTGCGTGGCGACCGATCTCGTATCGGAGACGCCGTACGTGTTCGACCACGGCTCGCTGGCGGAAGCGATGCGGGCCTCGATGTCCATTCCTGGATTTTTCGCTCCCGTGCGTGACGGCAGCCGGGTGTTGGTAGATGGAGGCTTGCTCGACAACCTGCCAGTCGATGTAGCACGACAGATGGGCGCCGATATTGTGATCGCAGTTCACCTCAAAACGGCTCCGTTGAACCCGCAAACGGCGCTCTCGACCGTAGGCGTGTTGGCGCGCTCGGCCAGCGTGAGCATCGCCGTAAACGAATTGCATAGCATGGAGCAGGCGGACATTTTACTGACCGCAAACGTGGAGCGATTCGACACCACCGACTACAAGGCGTTCGGCGAGATCGAGGCCGAAGGATATAAAGCCGCTCAGGCGAAGGCCGCACTGCTGGCGCATCTACAGGTGGACGAGAAGGAGTGGCAGCATATCGTCGCCGCGCGCAACGCGAAACGCAAGCCAGTGCCAGTACCCGAATTCGTCGAAGTCACCGGAGCCAAAGGCGATGTGCTGAAGGGGCTTGAGTATGAGCTATCGGACCTTGAGGGCGAGCCCATCAATCCGAAAGAACTCGACGAAAAGATGATGGAAATCACCGGCTTGGGGCGCTTCGCCCGGGCAGGCTATCGCGACGTAGTGCAGGACGGCCAGCCTGGGCTGGCGGTCGAAGCCGAACAGAAAGACTATGCGCCACCGACCGTGCACCCGGCATTCGTCATCGATGGATCGGACTACAAGAACGTTCTCTTTGAAGTCGGCGGGCGCATCACCTTTCTCGATCTGGGCGGCTTTGGATCGGAGTGGCGCAACGACTTTGTCGCCGGTTCCGAGTACGGACTTAAGACGGAATATTTCCATCCCTTCACGTCCTACACGAGTTGGTTCGTCGCCGTCCACGGAACCGCCGACAGCAGTCCCTTCTTTGTGTACCAGCGCGACAAACTCGAAGGCGATTACCGCAACCGGCTGATGGGCGCGGGCCTCGACCTGGGCTATACCTTCGGACGAGGTGCGGAGTTGCGCGTTGGTTACGAGGCGGGATACCGGAAGATCAACGAGGACATAGGAAGTCCGGTGGCGCCGGAAGTCCACGGCAGATTCGGCGCGACCTCGCTGCTCTATCGGCTCGAACGCTTCGACGATCCCATGATTCCGCGTAGGGGCGCGCGCATCGAGTCGACGTTTAAGTTCTATGATACGGCTCCCGGAACTCGCGACTCCGTACCGACCGAAGAATTGAAACTGGGAATCGCCGAGCGCACGAGCCAAAGTTCGTCGCTTTTGTTCTTCGCCTCGGGCGGCACATCCTTCTCCACGAAGGACACAGGCTTCCCGCCTTTCAGTCTCGGCGGACCGTTGCGGCTGAGCGCCTACGGTACAAACGAATTGCTGACCAACCAATACTTCCTGCTGCAACCGGCGTTTCTCTATAAGCTGTGGGAAATCTCTCCCGTGTTGAAGCAGAATGCATATCTGATGACGATGTACGAGGCGGGCAAGGCGTACGGTCAACCGGCCGACAACAACAAGGTCGCACAGGACGCAACCGTCGGAGTCCTGTTCCAGACCTTGTTCGGGCCAATGTTCTTTGGCGGGAGCCTGGGAGACAGCCAGCATCGCAAGTTCTTCTTCCAGGTGGGACGGTTCTTCTGAGCTAGTTTGAAAAGCCTGCCTCGACGAAAGCGGCTTCCCGCCCTATGATAAGAAGCAAATCATTCAAGGAGCATTTATGACTGAGCCAAGTTACGAAGAATTGAAAGCTCGCCTCGCGGATCTGGAAAAGCAGGTGGAAACCAAGAAGAAAGTCGGAGTCATTGATTTCCGCGTGAGCGAAAAGGGTGGGGTTAGCGTTTATGGACTGGGGCGTTTTCCGGTGACGCTTTACTACGAACAGTGGATCAAACTGCTCAACGCGGTCCCTGACCTTAAGGCTTTTATTGAAGAGAATAAGAGCAAGTTGAAGATGAAAGAGTAGTGGCTCGATTCGCTATTGACATCCCTTGTTACAATAAAAGTAAGTGCTACGCGCGGCGGAACGGTTCGGTCTTTGACAATTTGCTAGGAATGGATCAGTCGGCCCAAGTTTGGCTGGCTTTCTAAAGGATCACAGTCAACCCCAATGTTTTCAAGATTTTACCGCTAACTCTTTTGTGCTCAATATTTTGGCGGGAGAATCCCCCTAAAATCCTGATTCCATTAGATCGGGGGAGGGGGGGGTACCCCCTCCAGAACCGGAGGGGCCAAGCGTGCCCGCGCCGAGCTTTGGGACCAGCGAACCGGCGTACTCAGCATGCAGGTACTGCAAGAATTCTACGTCAATGTGACGCGTAAGATTACGTCGCCTCTGCCGAAGAATGTCGCGCGCATGGTGACGAGTAGTTACGCGATCTGGTGCGTCGAAACCACGCCTGCGGAAATCTCATCGGCGTTTGGAATCGAGGACGAGTCGCGGATCGGATTTTGGGATGCGCTCATTGTTGCGTCGGCGGTCAAATGCGGAGCAAGTCGCATTCTCTCCGAGGATCTGAACGCGGGACAGACGATCGCGGGCATTCGGATTGAAAACCCGTTCGCGGAGTAGGAGATGGTGCGTCCGGAGAGAATCGAACTTGAGCCGTTTTGCGGGCGTGAGCGAAGCCGGGGCCCCCGGCACGCGCGGTTTTCGCGTGACGGGGTGGAGGAGCGGGAGCCCGCAGGCGAAATCCCGAGCGGAGCGAGGGATCTCAGGAATGTGGAGCTGAATGGCAGGAGATGGTGCGCCCGGAGAGAATCGAACTCCCAACCTCTTGGTTCGTAGCCAAGCACTCTATCCAATTGAGCTACGGGCGCATCGTTGCGTGTGGCGTCATTGAATTATAACGGAAAGGGAATCGTTTCATGCAACCGGATCGGGCGCTTTGCCGATATGGGAATTTGTAAATTTGAGTAAAAGTTTCCGGCTCCCACGCAAAAGCTACCCGGCGCTGCGTTCTATCGATGCGTGTTGGCAATGCGTTAGCGATGGCATCCGACATGCTTCTCGTTGGAACAGACGAAGTGGCGCGCAACGGGGCATTTGAGAAAAAACTTCGGCCAGAGGTGTTCTCGAATGCCCCTTGCATACTTCGATAAGTTGCCAAGGGGCGCTCCGCTGAGCTTTCCGGCCCTCCCCCAAGAGAGTCCTCTCTTCCCCGATGAGGATTAGCAGGGAAGCCAGCGGAGCGCCTTGATTGTTTAGCTCTCTTGAAGGATTTTTCCGCAAGCCCCTACGCCAGCACCAGTTGTTCCTGCACGTCGATGCCGGCTTGGCGCAGCAATTTTGCCACGGCATCGGTCTTTAGGCGCGAGGCGTCGAAGAACACGCGCACGATGCGCTCTTTCTCGTTAAACTGGATGCGCTGGATGCCATAGACCTCGCGCACGCTGTCAATGGCGCGCAGCTCGGATTCTCCCGGAGGAGTCTGGTAGCGGTAGGCAACTTCTAGATAGGTCATTTGAATTTCTCCAAAAGAACCGGACTCTAAGTTTACTCTTTGAGTGTCTAATGACGAGTATCTAATAACGGCACGATTCCGCCAAGCGCGATCCGGCTGCCTGAAATGGAGCACTTCGAACCGTTGGACACACCAAACTCCGCATCGTTTCCCATCCGGCAGAAAGACCCTGTTTGCGGCATGGATGTAAATCCCGAGACCGCTCTCCACAAAACGCTGCACAACGGCAAAGAATATTTCTTTTGCTCGGCGGGATGCCTGGCGAAGTTCCAGGCCAATCCGGAGAAGATTCTGGCGGCTCCGCCGCGGCCGATGACGATGACTTCGGGACTGGTGTCTCTGGGTGCGCCGGCGGGTGCGGCAACTGCGAGGGCTGTGCCGGGCGAGACTCAGTCCGTGACGGCCCATGCTGCTGCTCAGCCGGCCGGTGCGGCGAAAGACACGCGGGCCTATGTTTGTCCGATGTGTCCGGGGGTGCGGCGGATTGGGCCGGGGCCGTGTCCCAAGTGCGGGATGGCGCTCGAACCTGAGTCGCCTGCGCTCGCCGCGAGCAAGACTGAGTACACGTGCCCGATGCATCCTGAGATTGTGCGGGCCGAGCCGGGGAACTGCCCGATTTGTGGCATGGCGCTGGAGCCGCGCACGGTGACCGCCAAGGAAGAAGCGAATCCCGAGCTGCGCGACATGACGCGGCGGTTCTGGGTCGCTCTCGCGTTGACCGCGCCTTTGCTGGCAATCGCTATGGGCAGCATGATTTCGCCGCACATGTCGATGGCGGCGGCTTGGAGTTGGGGATTACCTTGGCTGGAACTGCTGCTGGCTTCTCCGGTTGTGCTGTGGTGCGGGTGGCCGTTTTTCGAGCGCGGGTGGACGTCGGTGATCAATCGCTCCACCAATATGTTCACGTTGATTGCGATGGGAACGGGCGTTGCGTATCTGTTCAGCGTGGTGGCGACATTGTTCCCGCGGATCTTTCCAGCATCGTTTCGCAGTATGGGCGACCGACCGGAGGTTTACTTTGAATCCGCAGCGGCGATCGTGACGCTGGTGTTGCTGGGGCAGGTGCTGGAACTGCGCGCCCGCAGCCAAACTTCGAGCGCAATTCGGGGGCTGCTCGATCTGAGTCCGAAGATGGCGCGGGTGATAACGACGGGCAAAGACGGCGCGGAAAGTGAGCGTGACATTCCGCTCGACCAGGTGAAGCGGGGAGATCGGCTGCGGGTGCGTCCGGGCGAGAAGATTCCGATCGACGGCGTGGTGCTGGATGGGTCGAGCGCGGTGGATGAGTCGATGATTACGGGCGAATCGGTTCCCGTGGAGAAATCGGCGGCCTCGCATGTGATCGGCGCGACCGTCAACGGCAACGGATCTATGGTGATGCGTGCCGAGCGTGTGGGCAGCGAGACCATGCTGGCGCAGATTGTGCAGATGGTCGGCAAAGCGCAGCGCACGCGGCCTCCCATCCAACGGCTGGCGGACAAGTTCGCGGGGTGGTTTGTGCCCGCTGTGATCGCGATTGCGGCGGTTACCTTCATCGTGTGGGCCAGCTTCGGGCCCGAGCCGCGTTTCGCGCATGCCATCGTGAACGCGGTCGCGGTGCTGATTATCGCGTGTCCGTGCGCGCTGGGTCTGGCGACGCCGATGGCGATCATGGTTGGCACCGGGCGCGGGGCGAGGGCGGGCGTCCTGATCAGGAATGCCGAGGCGCTGGAGACATTGGAAAAAGTGGATATGATCGCCTTTGACAAGACCGGCACGTTGACTGAGGGAAAACCCAGCGTGGTCGGCTTTTCGACGGCGGAGAATTTGCCGGGGATCGGGGGCGACGAACTTCTACGCCTGACGGCGAGTCTGGAACGCGGCAGCGAACATCCTTTGGGCGCGGCGATTGTACGGAAGGCGAACGAAGAGAAGTTAAGCTTGAGCGAACCTGCCAATTTTCTTTCGGAACCGGGGCTGGGCGTTCGTGGCGTGGTGGAAGGCAAAAAAATCGTGGCCGGGAACCGGGCCTTGATGCATGCCCTCGGCGCAGTCGAAGGCAACGCCGCGATCTCGGTTATCGAGTCTCAGGGTTCGACCGTGATCTATGTGGCGGTTGACGGCCGCTATGCCGGATACATCGCCATCGCGGACCCGGTGAAGGCATCGACGCCGAACGCGCTGAAGGAACTGAAAGCGCAGGGAATCCGCTTGCTCATGCTCACGGGCGACAACCAGGCTACGGCGCAGGGGGTTGCGCGCAGCCTAGGCATCGAAGATTTCAAAGCCGAAGTGTTGCCGGCGCAAAAAGCGGAGATGATCCGCCGCATGCAGAGCGAAGGCCATGTGGTGGCGATGGCGGGCGACGGCATTAACGATGCTCCTGCGCTGGCGCAAGCGGACGTAGGCATCGCCATGGGAACAGGCACGGACATCGCCATGGAAAGCGGCGGCATCACGCTGATTAAGGGAGACCTAGAAGGAATTCTGCGCGCCCGCAAGCTGAGCCACGCGACCATGCGCAATATCCGGGAGAACCTGTTCTTCGCTTTTGTTTACAACTCGATTGGAGTGCCGATTGCGGCGGGCGTTCTGTATCCGTTCTTTGGATTGCTGCTGAGCCCGATTTTGGCGGCGGCGGCGATGAGCTTCAGTTCGGTGTCAGTGATTACGAACTCGCTAAGGCTGCGGAGGGTGAAGTTGTAGGTGTCAGGTCTCGGGAAGAGCAAAACCACCACGTAGCTAAGCCCCAGCGATCGTCTATCGCCATCGACTGTTCGTCGGTTTCTTGAGACCTGACACCTAAGGAAGCTCTGATTCAGTGTCGGCAGACAGCATAAACCACAGAGTACACGGGGGTGCACGGAGGACCCCCAGGGACTTAGTCAGAGCTTCCCCAAAGACCTGAGACCTGGCTATAGTTTGGTCAGGAAATCGGTAACTTCGGGGCTCGTCCAATCCACTGCGCCGATAAACTTGCGGCGGATGACTCCCTGGCGGTCGATTATGTAGGTTTCGGGCCAGCCGAATGTGCCGTAGAGAGAACTAACCTTCTGGTCTCCGTCGCGGACGGTGACCATGTTGACGTTAAAATCTTTCAAGAATTTGTGATACGCGGCGTCATCCACGTCAATGCTGACGCCAAGCACCACTACGCCTTTATCTTTTAGGCGCGCCTGCATTTGCACCATGGAGGGAGTCTCTTCGATGCAGGGCGGGCAAAAAGTTCCCCAGAAATTTAGCACCACCACTTGCCCACGGAACTGGCTCAGCGTGACTTTGTGGTCGGAATCCTGGACCGTGAAATCCGGGGCAGTCGCACCGATGCGCGGAGGATGGCCGCCGCTGTAGCATCCAATGCAGGCGGCAAGCAATCCAATGGTCAGAAGGGTGGCAAGGGGCGCGACAAGGTAGGTTCGTCTCACACCGCTATAATAGCGAAAAACCGATGGATGGTTCATCTCCAGCCGCGCAGCCTCAGTTTGCAACCCTCGAGGTCTCCATTATCGTTCCCGCCCGGGACGAAGAGAGTAGCCTCGGAGCCTGTCTGGAATCGCTGACCACCCAAGCCGGGGTGGCATTCGAGATCATAGTGGTCGACGATGGTTCCAGCGACCGCACGCGCGAGATCGCGCAGAGTTTTGCCGGAGTGCGGTTGATTTCCGCAGGGCCACTGCCGATCGGCCGGGCAGGGAAGAATTGGACGGGGAAGAACAGCGCTCTTGTCGCCGGAGCCAAACAAGCGCGGGCTCCATGGCTGCTGTTTACCGACGCGGACACTGTCCATCAACCGGGATCGCTGAAGCGTGCCTTGGAAGAAGCCAAGAGGGAGCAAGCCGATCTGCTCTCGTACTCGCCCGAGCAGGTCGTCGTCACCTTCGCCGAGCGGGCTGTGATGCCGGTGGTCTTTGCGGAACTGGCGGCAAAATATCCGCTCCACAAGGTACGCGAGCAGAATTCGGCGGTGGTTGCGGCGAACGGGCAGTACGTTCTCGTACGCCGCCAAGTCTATGACGCCGTTGGCGGACACTTCGGCGTGGCCACGGAAATACTCGAGGATGTGGCGCTCGCCCGATTGTTTCGGAATGCTGGCCGCCGCGTGTACTTCCGCTACGGCGGAGATGCAGTCCGCACGCGTATGTACCGCAGCTGGCCGCAGCTCCGCGAGGGCTGGACGAAGAATCTGGCGCTGTTGTTCCCGCACCCGGAGCGCCTGGCGTTGCAGAGTTTGTTGTTCTGGACAACGGCGTGGTTGTCGATGGCAGTCGCTGTGTCTGGCGCGTTCAGCCGGCACTACCTCTGGATTTTGTCCGCCGCCGTCTGGCTGTTGCTCTACCGCAGAATTCGTGCGGCGCACTTCACTACTGGCAATAACCTGCTGGCAATTCTGTTCGGGGTGCCGATGTTCGCCTATCTTCTGCGGCGTTCGAAGCAGGCCCACGAGCGTGGCCAAGTATCGTGGAAAGGAAGGGCCTACAGGACCGACGCTGCAAGTGAAAGTACACCTGCGTCAAAACAAGCGGCAAAACCGATTCCGAGAATTGAGAACCAAAGACTGAGCACTGAGAACTGAGAACCCGGAACTGATTTTTATGGTCTATTTAACCCGCAAAGCCGAATTCTCCGCATCGCACTTCTATCACAACCCGGAATTCACTCCGGAACAGAACGCGCGCATTTTCGGCAAGTGCAATAATCCCAATGGACACGGGCACAACTACACCCTCGAAGTTACGGTCAAGGGTGCCGTCGATCCGCGATCCGGATTCGTGGTCGATCTCAAACAGCTAAAAGACGTCATGGGAAGGGAAGTGCTCGATGCGCTCGACCATCGCTTCCTGAACAAGGAGGTGCCCGAGTTCCTCACCAGAATTCCGACCACCGAGAACCTGGCCATCGCGATCTGGCAGCGCCTTGCGCCGAAACTCAACGCCGCGCAGCTGCACCGCGTGCGCGTCTACGAAACGCCCGATCTGTTCGTCGATTTTTACGGCGAAGAATGAGACTGGAAACATGAAAGCCCACCTCACCCGCCGCTACATGTTTTCCGCTTCGCACCGCTTGCATAGCGACGAAATGTCGGAGGAAGAAAACCGTGCCACCTATGGCAAGTGCAATAATCCGTACGGACATGGGCACAATTACATGCTCGAGGTGACCGTCAGCGGACCGGTGGACGACAGCACCGGCATGGTTTGCAACCTGGTCGATTTGGATGGCTTCGTGCGCAACGAGATCCTCGAACGTTACGACCACCAGAATCTGAATCTGCTCGCGGAATTCGCGAAGGAGGTTCCGACCACGGAGAACCTTTGCATCTCGATTTACGAAATTGTGAAGCGGGGCTTCAAGGCTGCGCATCTAGAAAAGGTGCGAATTGAAGAGACGATGATGAACTCGTTTGAATATATGGGAGAGAACAGACGTTAGTCGTTCGCAGCGCAAGTTTGCTGACGACCAACGACCACGACCCTATGAAATCGACTGCTGAATTGAACTCCCTCACCGGCGCCAGCTACGAGGAATTGGTGCGCGAAATGATTGTCCGCCTGGGCGAAGATCCCAACCGCGAAGGCCTTGCGCGCACGCCCGCGCGCGTCGAAAAGGCCATGAAGTTTCTGGTCAAGGGCTATAAGGACGATCCCGAAGTGCTTTTGCGCAAGGCCCTGTTCACCGTTACCTACGATGAAATGGTGATCGTGAAGGACATCGAAATGTTCAGCCTGTGCGAGCACCACCTGTTGCCGTTTTTCGGCAAGGTGCACGTGGCCTACATACCGAACGGAAAAGTGATCGGCCTGAGTAAAATCCCGCGCCTCATCGAAGCCTTCTCGCGCCGCCTGCAAATTCAGGAGCGCCTGACCACGCAAATTGCCGAGGCGATCCAAAACACGATCGAGCCGCAAGGCGTCGGCGTGGTGATCGAGGCGCGGCATCTGTGCATGATGATGCGCGGTGTCGAGAAGCAGCATTCGTCGGCGGTGACGTCGTCGATGCTGGGCAGCTTCCGCAATGAAGAGGAAACGCGAACGGAATTTTTGTCGCTGATACGCCAGCGGACGAACGCTCTGTGAGTTGTAGTTGGAAATGCTGAATGTCGAAATCCCGACAAACGCCGCGCAGTCCTATGCTCTCCGGACGCCTGGCCCTCATTAGCGGAGCCAACCGCGGCATTGGTCTCGCCATTGCCCGCGCGCTGGCGCACGAAGGATGCAACCTCATCATCAGCGGCCGCGACGAGCGTGCGTTGGCCAAAGCGTGCGCGGAACTTGAGAAACTGAACGTTCGCGTATTGGCCCACTCTTGCGACGTGCGCAGCCCCGATTCCGTCGACTACCTCTTCGCCGTGGTTCGCGGATTGCGCAAGCCGCTGGATATCCTGGTCAACAACGCCGGCATTGGGCATCCCAATCGCACCGTAGGCGAGTTGCCTTATCCAACTTGGATGGAAGTGATTGACACGAATCTCAACGGCCTGTTCCTGATGACCCAGGCGGCGCTGGCGGTGATGAAGCGCGGCGGCACGATCGTGAACAATTTGTCGATTGCCGCTGAGCGCATTTTCCCCGGATCAGCGGCCTACAACGCATCGAAGCACGGGGGTCTCGGCTTTACGAATACGTTGCGGGAAGAGTTGCGTCCAAATGGAATTCGGGTGATCGCGCTGATGCCCGGCGCGACCGATACCGCAATTTGGGACACGCTGTGGCCGAAGGCGCCCAGGCGGAAAATGATGTCCCCCGAAACCGTCGCCCGTGCCGTGGTCGATGCGCTGCTCTTGCCGGAAAACACGACCGTGGAGAAAATCGTCGTGATGCCGTCAAGTGGCACTCTCTAAAGGGCAGCGGGTAGCTGCGACGCCGGCGGGATATTGGGCATCGAATCCAGTAAGAAGAACCATGTCATTTATCGATTACTTTAAAGCGCTGAAGCTGGAACAACGTCAGGCGTGGATTGTCGCCATCGCCGCCGATGTCCTGCAGATCGCTGCGTTCCCGCTATTCGCCGAGGGCGCATTGTCTCCTGCCGACTCGGTGCTCGATCTGATCGTCGGCTTCGTGATGATTCGGCTCCTCGGATGGCACTGGGCTCTCCTGCCATCGGCGGCGGCCAAGCTCATCCCGGGCGCAGATCTTTTTCCTACTTGGACCGCTGCGGTTTGGTTCGTCACTCGCCACAAGGTGCAGGCCGGGGAGCAAGAGGTCTTGCCGCCGGGACCGGCGCCAGAACCGCGGCGGTGAGAGCTGACAGCTAAGAGCTATCTACCACGTCCCATAACGATAGCGTTGCGGACGTTCTGCAAAAATGTTAATGAACACCAACCCTGCCACGAAGCCGCCGACATGTGCCCAGAAAGCGATCCCGCCTAAAGTCTGGTGGGTTTCCGCGATCGCGGTCGTTGTGCCGCTCAGGAAATTCACGACAAACCAGTAGCCCAGCATCAGCCACGCTGGAACGTGAAATAAAAATATAGGAGGAAACCAGATCAACACACGCGCCCGCGGATACAGGATGAAGTACGCTCCCATCACTCCGGCAATCGCGCCGCTGGCGCCCACACTGGGCAGGCGCGAGCCCTGATTCAGCAGGATGTGCGTGGCCGCTGCGGCCAGGCCGACGGTCAGGTAGAAGAACAGATAGGTGAAGTGGCCGAGGTAGTCTTCGACGTTGTCGCCGAAGATCCACAGGAAGAGCATGTTCCCCGCAACGTGCAAGAATGAGGCGTGCAGAAACATTGCGGTGAACAGCGGCACAATGGCCGTTGCTACGCCGGCGTAGGAATGTCCCGTGAGCACCGCGATCGTGTGGTGAGGAACCACGCCAAACTCGAGCATGAACGAATTCAGAGCTCGATGGCCGACGGAGAGTTCCCAGAAGAACACCGTCAGGTTCAGGACGATCAGGAAATAGTTGACGAAGGGCGTCGAGAAACACGGCTGATCGTCCCGAAGAGGAATCATTCAATTTGCAATCTGTTAACTTGTAATAGGAATCGAATCCAGATCGTCACGCCATCGGCGATCTCGTTCTCAAAGACCAATTACAAATTACCAGATTCCAAATCCTTATGAACGGTGTCGTAATCATCGATAAACCGGCCGGGCTCACGTCGCACGATGTGGTGAATTGCGTGCGCCGCATTCTAGGCCAGCGCTCGGTCGGACACTTGGGAACGCTGGACCCGGCGGCTACGGGAGTCCTGCCCATCGTTGTCGGCAACCTCACGCGACTGGCGCAGTTCTATGCCCACTCCGAGAAGACCTACGAGGGCGTAATTCGCTTCGGCTTCGCGACCGACACCTACGATGCCGATGGCGAGCCCACGGCGCCTCCGCAGGACGTGCACTTGAACATCGACGAGGTGCGCTCTGTGGCGGCACAGTTTCAAGGAACCATCGAGCAGATGCCGCCGCCATTTTCCGCCAAGAAAATTGCCGGAGTCCCTGCGTACAAACTCGCACGGAAGAAGAAGGAAGTGGTGCTTCAGGCGGTACAGGTGGAGATCAAAGAGTTCGAAATTCTGGCCGTTGCCGGGGATCAGGCCACGTTTCGCGCACGCGTGGGTTCGGGTACCTATATACGGTCGGTGGCGCACGAGATGGGCCAGAAGCTAGGGTACGGGGCGCATCTGGCCAGCTTGCGACGGACTACAGTCGCCGAGTTCGCCATCGAAGATGCGCACACGCTGCCAGCGCTGGAAGCCGCAATGCAGCAGGGAACTGTGGAGTCGCTCTTTGTGCATCCACGAAAGCTGGCGCCGCAGTTACCGAGCGTTAGCGCCACCGAAGAAAACGCCGCCATGATTCGCAACGGCCGATCCGTGAACTTGCCAGAGATGTCCCGCGCGCCACAGGTCAAGGTCTTCCACGGGCAGCGGGAACTGGTTGCCATCGCCACACGGATCGCCGGGACGCTGTTTCATCCCGGCATTGTTTTTGCCCGCGAGAGCGAGAACTGCCAGTAGTTGCTATCTTTCGTTGCTACCTTAGTGATCTCGGATTAACTGAGAAGGGAGGTTAAGATCGTAGCCGTGAACCAAAGAGAGGGACAGTGCAAAGGACGATTGTTGGTTGGATGATTTTGGGGGCGATGTGTTTGGCGGCCGGTGCTCAGGATGGAAACGCGGTCAATGAAGCGTCCGCCATGCTTCTGTCGTTAGAGAATGCCTGGAACGGGGCCGAACTGAAGCATGATGCCAAGGCACTCGATCTGTTGCTTGCGGATATATTTGAATACACCGATTCCGATGGCACCTTCATGAATAGAATCCAGTGGTTGGAACATGTCAAGAAGGGAGTCGATCAATACGATGGCCAGCTTGGCAATAGCGGAATGACGGTGCGTGTCTATGGAAATTCTGCAGTCGTTACCGGACAATACCGCGAGAGAACAAAGGTCAAGGGAAAGATCGTGGTCGAATCCGGCCGGTTTACCGACGTCTGGATTCTGCAAAATGGCACGTGGAAGTGCGCGGCAAGCCAGTCCACAGCGATTCGCCATTAAGGGTCCGCGCGGGAGGTAGATTGGGAACGGAAGAGCTGCGGCAGCAAACGAAAAGGCCCGGGCCGTTCACCAACTGCTACGAAGACGGTGCCCGCGCCGAGGCTTACTCCACCCTGGAGTTCAAGAACACGTACCACTTGGCCTATCGTGACATCCCGTCGATTCTGGCCGCCCATGTGCGCGGCCGTAAAGCTGTGGACTTCGGTTGTGGTACGGGACGCTCAACTCGCTTCCTGGCTCAACTCGGCTTCGAGGTCATTGGAGTCGACATTGCCGAGGATATGGTCCACAAAGCGCGGGTCTTGGATCCGTCGGGCGACTACCGCCTGGTTCCCGGCGACGACCTGCGAGTATTGCCGCGGGCGACTTTCGATCTCGTGCTTGCCGCCTTCACATTCGACAACATCGCAGGTCGCGAGAACAAGGCGCGCATTCTGCGCGACCTAGGTTGCCTGCTCACGCGGGAGGGGAACCTAGTGCTGATCGTCTCCCGTCCGGAGATTTACACTTACGAGTGGGCCTCGTTTTCGACCAAGGACTTTCCTGAGAATCGGCAAGCGAAGTCGGGGGACAAAGTCCGTATCGTCGTGACCGATCACGCCGATGCGCGCCCCGTGGAAGACATCTTGTGGACCGATGCAGCGTATCGCGAGGTCTTCGAGGAAGCCCATCTGCGACTGTTGCACAAATACGAACCCTTGGGGCGGGAAGACGAGCCGTACATGTGGGTGAATGAGTTGGAGATCGCCCCTTGGGCCGTGTATGTACTCGAACGACAGTGACGCATAGGCATCAGTTCGGCAACGTCCGATAACAGGTATTATGTGAACTATTGAACATGGCCGTTCTGCCGCCGTTCACACCAGCACCAAATGTTTCTTTTCGTCACTCTGATCCGCCAGCAAAGACGCAACCCCTGAATCCAGAGTCGCCAGCCTTCCCTTCTGGTGAATCGCCAGAGCGAGCAAATACCCGTCCGTGACTTGCTGGTGACCATTGAGTCGCCCTTCGAACTGAGCAAGCGCTTCTGCGACCCCAAGATCGTCAGCCCAAAACCTGTGCGCCCGATGCTGAAGATTGGCGCGCAGAACTTCCAGCGCATCTCGTGGAGAAACCACGCGCCGCGAGAAGGCTGGATTGGAGACAATGCGAACAAAGCCGGCCTGGGTCATGGCACAAGTCGCCCAGCCCTGGTCGGCGTTCGTGGCGAACCACCGCTGGGTGCGCGCGTGCGCCTCGTGCGGCGGCCAGAGCAGCGCAATCAGAACGTTCACGTCCAGCAAGCAGCCGTTCACTGGTCATCGGCCTCCAACCGCTTCACTCGCTCGGAAGTAACGGGATCGCCGTCTTCTGGAACATCAAAGACCACCAGGCCGTTGACCGTGCGCGTTTTCACCGGTGCGCTGAGGCCGCGACGCACAAGCTCTGAAACCGCCTTCCCCATGGCCATGGAGCGGTTTTCGGCGTAGCTCTTGACCAACTGGATGACATCCTCATCAAGACTCAATGTTGTACGCATGACGAGGATGATGTCACATGTGCCACGCTGATGTCAATTTATAACATTGAGCATCACTTATAAGAATTGATGCGTTATGTAGCTAGTCAGCATCGCTCTTTCTCAGCACTTCCGCCACGTCGTCCCGAAACCTCTGCAAGGTTGCCAGCCGCTCTGGAGTGGCTTCCACGATTTCCGACTTTGCCTGGAAAACCTGCCGGCCGTCTTTTTCGGTTAGCACGCCCAGCACTTCGCCCATCCGCCAGCCGGGAGCGCCCAGGACTTGCAATCCGTCCACGCCCGGAATCAGCACCGCGACACAGTTGTCGCGCTCTACGCCGATGCATTTGGGGTAGCGTTCAAACGTCTGCAATTCGAATCCCGCAAGGTAGAGTCGCTGCAACTGGTCGGCGGAGTCAGGCATAGGCGGGCGGGGCGCGCAATCAAAGAACTCGAAACTGCGAACTGAGAACGGACAGCTTGCTACATCTTGTACTTGCCGAGGTCATCATCGCCCAGGTCCTCCAGATATTTGCGGAGTTCCTCGCTTGAAACCGCGGGCACGGGATTGGCCGACTGCTTCGAGGTCTTCAAAACCTCGTCTTCGACAAAGATCGGGCAATCCACGCGGAGCGCCAGCGCCAGCGCATCCGATGGACGCGAGTCGATGCTTATCACGCGGCCTTCCCTTTCCAACCAGATCACGGCGTAGAAAGTATCGTCCTTCAGCTCCGTCACCACCACTTTGTGGACCAGGGCTTCCAGTCCGGTGAGCACGCTTTTGATCAGGTCATGCGTCATGGGACGCGGCGTGCTGATCTTTTCAATCTCAAGCGCGATGGCGTTCGCCTCGTACACACCTACCCAGATGGGAAGAACCGTATCGCTGCCAACGTCCTTGAGCAGAACAATCGGCATGTTCGACACCGGATCCATCATGAGCCCGCGAATTTTCATTTCCACTTCCATAAGATCCTCAAACCAATCAGAGCAAATTGCGCGCGGTTGATCTCGGCTCGCCAGATGACCCGGTCACCCGACGAGATCCGATCCGCAGGCCAACTCGCCCACCAGACTATTCGGGAAACTTCCCGTCACTAGCACGTTCACATAGCTCCCCGTCGCCAGTTGCACTCCCGCCGGTGCGGTAAAGTTCATGACCTTAATCTGCGAGGTCCGCGCGACCCACTGCCCTCGCGCCTCGTTCTTCCCTTCCACCATCACCTCAAGCAGCTGCCCAACGTGCCGCCGATTCCGCGCCGCACCGATGACTTTCTGGCGGTCATTTACTACTGCCAGGCGCCGGGCCTTCTCCGCATCGGGAATCGCATCCTCCAACGCGAGCGCCGGCGTATTCGGCCGCGGCGAATACTTAAACGTGAATACCGAGTCATACCCCACCAGATCCATCAACGACAAGGTCTCTTCCAATTCCTTCTCCGTCTCGCCAGGAAAGCCGACGATCAAATCGCTGGTCAGGGAGATGTCGCGTTTCGCCGCCTGAATCCATGAGATGCGCTCCAAGTATTCGTCGCGCGTATAGAGTCGCGACATGGCATCGAGCACCCGGGTCGACCCGCTCTGCACCGGAAGATGCACATGATCGCAAAGCGCCGGCGTGGCGTCGATGACTTCAACAATATCTCGCCCAAAATCCCGAGGATGCGAGGTAGTGAACCGCACCCGCCGAATCCCCTCGACCGTCGCCACCGTCGCCAGCAACTCAGCAAACGTCTTATTTCCAGAAGGATCGCGATAAGAGTTCACGTTCTGCCCGAGCAGTTGAATCTCCGTATACCCGAGATCCACCAGCTGCCGAGCTTCATCAAGAACGGAGGCGGAAGTGCGCGAGCGCTCCTTCCCGCGCGTATAGGGCACAACGCAATAGGCGCAGAACTTGTCGCATCCCTCAATGATTGTGATATAGCCGCGATGGGGATTCGTGCGCGCCGTGAACTCGGTCTCAAAACACTCGTCGGTCATGCGGTCGTCGAGGCCGGTCACGCGCTTACCTTCCTCGATCGGCGCGTTTTCCAGTTGCACCAGCATTTGCGGAAGATTCCGGTAGGATGCCGAGCCGCATACCAGGTCCACGTGCGGAGCCTTCTCGAAAATCTTCTCGCCCTCCTGCTGCGCCACGCAGCCCAGGACGCCGAATTTCTTGCCCTGCTTCCGCAGCTTCTTGTAGTCGTTTAGCCGGTTAAAGACCTTCTGCTCCGCCTTGTCGCGAATCGAACAAGTGTTATAAAGCACCAGCCCGGCCTCTTCGACGGTCGGCACCTGGCGATACCCCTGCTGCAAGAGCGTCCCGACGACCTTTTCGGAGTCGTGGGCATTCATCTGGCAGCCAAAGGTTTCCAGGTAAAACGTCTTGGAGGCGAGGTCCGACATGGAGCCAGTATAAACCAGGGTTAGAGGCGGCTTGCCCAATATTCCGGGCGCCTGCTTCCGTGGGCGACGGCCCAGATTGTGATTACGGATTCTTGTTCGGAATAGATGACGGCAAACGGGAATCGCCAAAGCAGGAATCGTCTGGTGTCGTTCTCCCCTATCGGCCACCGTTCCGGGGCTTCACGGATTGTGTCGGCAGCTCGGTGCAGTTCTTCGATGAAGTCCAAGGCCACTTTGGGGCTGCGCTGCCGATACCAGTCGACTGCGCTCTTAACATCCGCGCTCGCGCCCTGGTGGTATTCAATGCGCTTAACGCTCATTCACCATGGCCAAGAGCTCGCGATGCAGTTCTTCCCACGGGACGGTCACTGCTTTGCCCGCCTTCAGGTCCTGAATTCGACGCGCCACTTCCGCATTCCATGCCTCTTGGATAGAGACAGATTCATTTGTACCGTCGAGAGTGTCGAGCAGCGTATTGGCCAGCGCAGCTCGTTCGTCAGCCGGTAGGGCAAGCGCCCGTTTGAGAAGATCGGAAACTTCCGGACTCATGGCGCTATTTTACTCCACATGAAACGCAGCGGGAAACGCCCCGTCTGTCCAGTCATTACCCGCGGTTGCCGCCCTACTTCGCCCGTTCATACGTGAACGCTTCTTTCATCTCTTTGCCGTGATCGAGGTAGGTCCATTCTTCGACGTGGTGATCGGCGTCAGGTACGGAGAAGGTCACATGCTGCATGTGTCCGTCGCCGGGGCCGATGTTGGTGCCGTCGAAGAACTCGAAGCTCACGGACTTGGCATCCGATGCGACGAGTTTCATGCGCGGCTGGTTGCCAGCTCCGCAGTAGTGGGTCATCAAGAGGCGGTCGCCATCCATGTGAAACATGGTGACCATATTTTCTGGACCGTGGCCATGAATCTCGCTCATCAGCGCAGAACCGCCGGCGATCAGGCGAAAGGTCACCTGAGTCGGATGGCCCTGGATGCTTTTCCCGGACCAGTTCCCTTCCATGCCCTTGAGCAGGTCGAACGACTTGTGCGCGTCTTGCGCCAGAACGAGGCTGGCGGAAAGGATGACGATCGCGGCTGCGGCAACGATGGCGGTCTTGCGAAGCAAAGTAGGAACGAGTTTCATGGTTTCCTCCGGATCGTTTGTGTGGGCGCGTGCATTTTGCGCGATCACGCTAAGTGGCGTCAAGCGGAAAATTCGGATTGCCGCCGCCGAGCCTTTCGCTGATATGGCCGGCGATCAGCCTGCCGTGGAAGCGTCCATTTTCAATGAAGATTTCATTCGTCCGCGAGCCCGCAACAATCACTCCAGCCACGTAGATTCCAGGAACGTTCGATTCCAGGTTCTCCGGATCGCAGACGGGACGAAGCTGTTCGGTGGCCAGCTCAATGCCCACGCTGCGCAGAAAATCGTAGTCGGGATGATAACCAGTGAGAGCAAATACGAAATCGTTCTTCACGTGAACCGGACCGGACGGAGTTTGCAGCACCACTGAGTCGGCATTGATCTCCCGCACGCTGCTGTTGAAGTGCGCGGTGATTTCGCCAGCCCGAATGCGGTTCTCGATGTCGGGACGCACCCAATACTTGACGTGGTTGTGGATCTCCGCTCCGCGATGGACGAGCGTGACGCGCGCGCCGTGACGCCACAGGTCCAAGGCCGCTTCCGCCGCTGAATTCTTGCCGCCGATTACCACGACGTCGGTATCGAAATAAGGATGTGGCTCGCGATAGTAATGAAATACCTTTTCGAGGTCTTCGCCGGGGATGGCGAGTTGGTTGGCCAGATCGTAGTAACCGGTAGCGAGCACGATCTTGCGGGCGCGGTAGTCGTGGATGGCGTCGTGCCGGTTCGTGGTGGTGACGCGAAAGTTGCCATCCTCGCCGGTAATTGTCTTGACCCATTCGTACTGGCGAACGTTTAAGTGGTAGTGCTCGGCGACGCGCCGATAATATTCGAGCGCTTCCTGGCGGTTGGGTTTCGCCGAGGCGGTGGTGAAAGGAATATCGCCGATCTCCAACAATTCAGGCGTGGTGAAAAACACCATGTTCACTGGGTAGTGGTAAATGGAATTGACCAGGCATCCCTTGTCAACGATGAGGGACTTGAAGCCAGCCTTCTGCGCCTCGATGGCACAGGCCATGCCGGTGGGACCAGCGCCGACGACCAGAACGTCCGTGGCGGAGTTGGGACGCGACTGCGCTTGTGTGCGCGACAGCGTCTGCGGAAGCTGTTCAGCTCGCGAAAGTGTTGGAGTCTTCATCGTGAGGTGGAAACCGACAATTCTAGCACCGAGTCCAACGACACGAGTGAACCCGTAGTTCTACTTCTTAACGCAAAGCGAAACTCCGTCGCGGAGGGGCAGAATCGTCGTAAACAGGTCGGGCGACGCGTAGATCAGTTTGTTGAATTCGAGGATGGCTTTGGTTTGGGCGTCGGGATTCGGTTGGCTGACTTTGCCGTTCCAGAGAACGTTGTCGGTAATGAAGAGGCCTCCGCTTTTCAGACGCGGGAGCGCCAAACGAATCACGCGCGGGTAGTCGGTCTTATCGATGTCGTTGAAGATGATGTCGTATTGTTCCTTTTCTTCCGAAAGAATTTCGAGGGCATCGCCTACGCGCACCGTGATGCGTTTGGCGACGCCGGCACGATCGAAATAGCGTCGCGCCTTTTCGGCGCGCTTGGGATCGCCGTCGGTGTAGATGACGCGTCCGCCCTCGCCCGCGGCGCGCGCCCACCAGATGGTGGAATAGCCGATGGCGGAGCCCATCTCGAAGATTTTCTTCGCGCCGCTGATCACCGCCAATTGATGCAGCACGCGAGCGACGGCGGGTCCAACGATGGCCACGTCGTTCTTGGCGGCATCGGCTTCCATCTCGGCGAGAACTTCGTCGCGCGGCGGCAGCATGGAGTAGAGGTAGTCTTCGACTTGTGGGACGGTGATTCCTCCCATGCGCCAGTCGGGTTTTGCGGGTTGCTCGGGCATTTTGCTCCTTGACTCTAAAGTGGCCCCAATTGCAGAGGTTAGGAAATTGTCTGTCCCGGTTTCAGCGCCAGCACTTCCACATCCGGCACGAGTTTCTGCAACTCCGAGGGAGTTCCCGTCAGCGGCGGAAACGTACCAAAGTGCATCGGAATGACGGTTTCGGGTTGCAGCAGTTTGCAGGCATAAGCAGCCTCGCGCGGCGACATCGTGAAAAGATCGCCGATCGGCAGCATGGCGATTTTCGGAGCGTAAAGATCGCGAATGATGGCCATGTCGCTGAAGACGGCGGTGTCCCCCGCGTGATAGAGCTTGACTCCATTGGAGAACTCGAGCACGTAGCCGCAAGCTTCGCCGCCGTAGACGATCTGGTCGCCATCCTGAATGCCGCAGGAATGGACGGCGTGAACCATGGTGATCTTCACTCCGGCGACGGTTTGCGTGCCTCCCTTGTTCATAGGCGCGATCTGCTTGACGCCCTTCTTCTGGAGCCACAGGCAAAGCTCGTAGATGCCGACGGCGACCGGATTCAGCTTCTTGCCCACATCGACCGCGTCCCCAATATGATCGCCATGGCCGTGGGTGCAGAGCAGAGCGTCGGCTTTCTTGACGTTTTTCTCACTCTCCGGGCACATGGGATTGCCGGCGATCCACGGATCGATGTAAAGAGTCTTCCCTTCCGGCGTCTCGACGCGGAAGGTGGCGTGGCCGAGCCATGTGAGCTGGATTCCTTTGAGATTCACGACAGGCTCCTCAGGGTAAGCTGCGAAATAGCATTCTAGTGGCGTGAGAAGGGGCGCGCAATGGGCGAAGCAAGGGCCGCCAAATGTCTGGTCAGCCTCAGACCCTTTTCGGCTGTTCGAACTCGTGTATAGAATGGTGACTCCATGCCCGAACTTAAAGTGTTGTTGTCGCGCGAAACCATTGCCAAGCGGGTCGCCGAACTCGGCAAAGAGATTGCCCGCGATTTTGACGGGCAATCGGTTGTATTGGTCGGCGTTCTCAAGGGCGCAGCCATCTTCTTAAGCGACCTGGCGCGTCAGATTCCGCTCGACGCCACTTTTGATTTTATTGGAGTTTCGAGCTACGGAAATCGTCCCACGGTCAAAGAAGATCCGGCCGGTCACGCGGCATGGGATTCGCTGGGTGAAGTCCGGATGACCAAAGACATGGATAGTTCGATGGCGGACCGAAACGTAATTTTGGTGGAGGACATTCTCGACACGGGGCTGACGCTGAACTACATTTCGAAGCTGGTGCGGGCGCATCAGCCCCGGTCGCTGCGCATTGCGGCCTTGCTGGATAAGCCTTCCCGCCGCCAGCAGCCGATCCATGCACATTACATCGGCTTCACGATTCCCGATGCCTACGTGGTCGGCTACGGTTTGGACTATGCCGAACGCTACCGCAATTTGCCGGATGTGTGCGTGCTGGAAAATCCGCCGGAGAATCCGGCAGGCGCGTGAGCTGTTGCGCCATGGACCAGTTTTTCCGCGGCGGAGCTGTTCCGAGCGGCTGCTATGATGAAGCCTGTGAAAACGACCGTTTCGCAAACTTTGCGCGCTTCCGAGGTGGAACCCCTGCTGCTGGAAGTGGCCGACGTGGTCAACACCACGCTCGACCTGGAAACCACGCTGCGGCGCGTGGCGGAACTGGTCCGTAAGGTCATCGACTACGAGATTTTCGCGATTTTGCTGCTCAACGAGCCGCTTCAGGAGCTGTACGTCCGCTTCCATGTAGGGTATCCGGAAAAGGTCGCCGAGCGCGTGCGCGTGAAAGTGGGCCAGGGCGTAACCGGGCGCGCGGCGCAGACTCGCCAGGCAGTGCTCGTCGCCGATGCCACGCAGGAAGATTTTTACATTGAGGCCCTGCCCAACGTTCACTCCGAACTGGCCATTCCGCTGATCGTCAAGAACCGTCTGATTGGCGTGATCGATCTTGAGGCGCGCGAGAGGGGCTACTTTACCGAAGAGCATAAGCGCCTGCTGACGCTGATCGCATCGCGCATGGCGGTGGGCATCGAAAACGCGCGGCTGCACACGCGCACCACGCGCCAGGCCCGCACGCTGCTTTTGCTGAATGAGATTGCGCGGGAACTCACGTCGATTCTGAACCTGGACGAACTGCTCAAGCGGATTGCCGAGTTGCTGAACCGGCTTATCGACTACCAGATGTTCAGCATCCTTCTGGTCGACCAGGCAGGCGAGAAACTGCAGCATCGATTCGCGCAGCGCTTTGAAGAACGATTGCATCTCAAGCACGACGTTCCGCTGGGCCGCGGCGTCGTGGGTTACGCAGCGCAGGCCAAGGAAGCGGTCTTGGTGCCTGACGTCGCGAAGAGTGATCGCTATATTGCGACGAATCCTGAGACCCGTTCGGAATTGGCGGTTCCGCTGATTTACCAGGAGAAGGTCATCGGGGTGCTCGATCTGGAGCATACGAAGCGCGGCTACTTCACGGAGGATCATAAACGGACGCTGACGACGCTGGCAGCGCAGCTGGCCATCGCGATTGAGAACGCACGGCTGTACGAGCAGATTGCGCGGCAGGAGCAGCGCCTGGAGCGCGATCTGGCGCTGGCGCGTGAGTTGCAATTTCGCCTCCTGCCGCATTCCAGCCCGAAGATGGCGCATCTTGATGTCGAGGCCAAGTTTCTTCCCGCCCGCGCCATTGGCGGCGATCTTTACGACTTTGTTCCGTATTCATTTTCGCGGCTTGGCATTGCCATTGGCGATGTGAGCGGCAAAGGCGCACCAGCGGCCATTTACGCCGCGCTGGTCAGCGGGATTCTGCGTTCGCATGCGCCGATTGAGCCGGGTCCGGCGGAGATGCTTTCCGCCGTGAATTTGTCGCTGGCAGAACGCAGGATCGCGGCGCAGTTCGTCTCTATCATCTATGCCGTGTGGGACGATGAGCGACGGACGCTGCTTGTGGCGAACTCGGGGTTGCCGAAGCCCTTATATTGCCATGACGGCAAAGTTGAGACGATCGAGGTGACCGGGTTGCCGCTCGGGTTGTTCGACGAGGCCGATTACGACGAAGTGAGCTTTAAGGCCAAGCCGGGGGATCTGTTTGTGTTCTACAGTGACGGCATTCTCGACGCGCGCAACCGCCACGGTCAATCGTTTGGGCAGGAGCGAGTGGAGGCGATCGTTGCCGGATGCGCCACCAAGTCGGCGGACTGCGTGGTGAACGAAGTTTTTAAGGCGGTGACCGAGTTCGCCGCGGGCGTGGACGCGTTCGACGATCAAACGGTGGTTGCGATTAAGGTGAAAAGTGGCCCGGGCAAACGCAAGTGAAGGGCGAGCGCGAATCGCTGGCTCTGCGGCGCCCCTCGTTTGCGTATCGGGCTGCGCGGTCAGGCAAGTCCGAACTCTTCTGCGAAGCCGTCGCTCTTGAAAGTCTGGCTGCGCGTCACGGGACTCCGCTGTACGTTTACTCCGCGGCGATGATCCGCGCACGGCTCGATGCGTTCGCCCGCGCATTTCGCCCCATCCCCCATACCTTATGCTATTCGGTCAAAGCGAATTCGACACTGGCGATTCTGCGATTGGTGGCGGGCGAAGGAGTTGGCTTCGACGTCGTTTCTGGCGGAGAGTTGCAGCGAGTTTTTCGCGCCAGCCCCAAGGGCGCGGGCAAAGTTGTGTTCTCCGGCGTAGGTAAGACGGCGGCGGAGCTGGAATTTGCGCTGCGCTCGGGGATATTGCTGTTCAACGCGGAGAGCGCGTCGGAATTGAAGCTGCTTTCGGCGACTGCGGCACGATTGAAGAAGCGGGCTGCGATTGCGATACGGGTAAATCCCGACGTCTCAGCGAAAACTCATCCGTATATTTCGACCGGCCTGCATCAGCACAAGTTCGGCGTGCCAATCCCCGAGGCGCGGACGCTCTACGCTTTGGCCGCACAGCAGCCCTATCTGACCGTCGCGGGAGTGAGCGTTCACATTGGTTCACAAATTACCAATATGGGTACGTTTCAAGAGGCGCTGGGACGCGTGGCCGATCTGGTGCGTAGACTGCGCCGGCAAGGGCATGACATTCGGTATGTCGACGCCGGCGGTGGCCTGGGAATTTCGTATGAGGGGGCGCAGGGGAATTTCGAGGAGCAGATTGCCGCGTATGCGCGGGCTGTGCTAACTCCTTTGCGCGGATTGAATGTTCATTTGTTGCTAGAGCCTGGACGCGCCATTGTGGGAGCGGCGGGCGTGCTGCTGGCGCGGGTTCTTTACCGGAAAACGAATCGTCGCAAGCGCTTTCTGATTGTGGATGCCGGGATGAACGATCTGCTGCGTCCGTCACTTTACAGCGCGTACCACGAGATTGTTTCCGTTAGGCGAAAGTCGCACGAGACTGAGATCACCGATGTGGTCGGGCCTATCTGCGAGACTGGCGACTTTTTTGCGCGCGACAGGAAACTTCCCTTGGTTGACGAAGGAGATCTGCTGGCCATTCTCGACGTGGGAGCCTACGGATCGGTACTGGGATCGAACTACAACACGCGCGGGCGGGCGGCGGAAGTGCTGGTGGATGGGACGAGGGCGAAAGTGATACGGCGGCGCGAGAGCTTCGAGGATCAGATGAGGATGGAGAATCCTTAGCGGAGGTTACAGCGACTCCAGAAAATTGGTCACCGCGCGCAATACCGGCTCGGGCTGTTGAATGAACAGCGCGTGTCCCAGATTACGGAACTTCACATGGGCGTGATGGGTCAGCAAGCGTGTGGCGAGTGTTACATCCGCGTCGGACATCAGGCCGCCTAATTCCGGTGTGCCTTGCAGAAGCAGCGTTGGGCAGGTGATTCCGCGCAGCAACTTCTCGCCGTCCCATCCTTGGAGCGACGATCCATCGAGCGTCATGTCGTAGGTGTCGGGATCGGTCTGTAGCACGCAGCGTGCCCAGGAAAGCAGATAGGCCTCATCGTTGCCGGGAAGCTGGCGGATGGTGATGGTTTCGTTCTTATTCTTATTACTGTCGCCGTCCATATAACTTTCGCCGCCCGGAAGTGGGAGCGCGATTTTGCCGATGCCGTCGGCGATCTTCTCGACGGAGCCACCCCGCCGCGCGAGATCGCGCAATCCGGCGAACAGCGACGTGTACATGGGATTGCGCAGTTGTCCGGTAACGATCATGTTGTCGCCGAGAATCAGGGCGCGCACCAGTTCCGGATGATCGGAAGCGACGCGCATGGCCAACATGCCGCCGAGGGAATGTCCGAAGAGCACGGCGGGAACCGATACCCGCTCGCGCAGAAGGCTGGCGATGTCTTCGGAATACTGGGGGCCGTGGTATCCGCGAGGGACGCGGGAGGACTTTCCATGTCCGCGCAAGTCGACAGCGAAGATATGCCAGCGCATGCTGAGCGCAGGGATTAGAGGGAGAAACACCTGCCAGCGGCGGCCGAGTCCGTGCAGCAGAACGAGCGGCGGCCCAGCGGCAGGGCCTTCGGCGTAGTTTAAACGAACGCTAATCTGACCTTCGGCAATGTCGAAGGTGCGCTCGACGATTCCTGGATGGGTTTCACTCACCGCGGTTTCTTCAGGGCTGCCCGGGGGACGCCTTCGGCGTCATACGTCAGTTCCCCGCCTACCCAGGTTTTGAGCACCTTGACGTCGCGAATCTTCACGGGGTCGAGGGCGAGCACGTCGTCACTCAGCAAGGCCATGTCGGCGAGTTTGCCGACGGTGATCGAGCCTTTTTCGTTTTCCTGAAATTCCGCGTAGGCCGAACCCATGGTGTAGGCTTCGATCGCTTCCTGGATCGTAAGTTTCTGCTCGGGAAACCATCCGTTGGGATTTTTGCCGTCGAGAGTGGCGCGGGTTGTGGCCGCGTACAAGGTGAGCATGGGATTGAGCGGGGCGACATTCCAATCCGTGCCGAAGGCGAGCCGAATGCCGTGGTCAAGGAATGTACGGAAGGCATAGGTGCGGCTCGCGCGGTCGTGTCCGATGCGGCTTTCAGCCCAACGGCCGTCGTCGATGGCGTGATAGGGCTGCACGGACGCGATCACGTGCAGTTGCGCAAAGCGGTCGAAGTCTTTGGCCGCCATGTGCTGGGCGTGCTCGATGCGCCAGCGGCGATCGCGGCTGCCGTGGTCTTTCTGGATTTCCGAGTAAATGTCGAGGATCGCCGAAATTCCGGCGTCTCCGATGGCGTGGGTGCAGATCTGCAAACCGGCGGCGTCGGCTCGCATCATGCGATCGTGCATGAGTGAGAGGGGATGCATTTCATCGGAGAGCAAGCCGTGATTGTCGGGCAGGCTCCCGAAGGGCTCGAAGAAATACGCTGTCGACGAACCGAGCGAACCGTCGGCATAGGCCTTGACGGCGCCGATGCGCAGATAGGGTCCGCCGAATGCACGCCGGACACCGATTTTCACCTGGTCGTCCACGCCGGTGATGAGAGGCGCGGCATAGATGCGCGTGGTCAGTTTGCCTTCGTCGAGCAACTCGGAGTAGACGGCAATGTCGGGATAATCGGGGTTCATGTGCTGCACGCTGGTGACTCCGACAGAGGCAGCGTGTGCGAGCGCGCGCTCAATGGCGTGGCGGCGCTGGTCGTGAGTGAGCGGTGGAACTACTTTGAACAGCAGGTCCATCGCAGCGTCTTTGAGAGCGCCGGTTGGATTTCCCTGGCGGTCGCGGACGATGACTCCACCCGCGGGATCGGGTGTCTGGGCGGTGATGCCTGCCAACTTTAAGGCGAGCGAGTTGGCCAGAACCATGTGTCCGTCGTAGCGATCGATTGCGACCGGGGTTTCGGGGGTTGCCGGGTCGATCAGTTCTTTGGTGGGCAACTCGGCTGGACTCCACTTGGTCTCATCCCAATCGCCGCCTTGCACCCATTCGCCCTTGGCGGTTTTCGCGGCGCGCTCGGCGATGCGGCGGGCAAATTCCTGGGTGCTGGTGACGTCGTTGAGTTCGACGCTGTCGAGTTGCGCTCCGCCATCGGTGAAGTGCACGTGGGCGTCGTTGAAGCCCGGCAGCAGGCGCCTTCCCTTCGCGTCGACCACGTGAGTTTGGGGGCCGCGCCAGGCATCCACCTGTGAATTCGTTCCGACGGCAACAATGCGATCGCCGAGAACAGCGACAGCCTCAGCCTCGGGGTGGGAGGAATCGACAGTCCAGACGCGCGCGTTTTGAATGATGAGGTCGGCGGCGGGCTTGGTTTGCGCGAAGAGGCAGATGGCGCTGGCGAGAACGACGACGAGATGTTTGGTGCAACGATTCATTTCATCCTCAGGTTTGTGGCGTCCTCAAGCGCGGACACAGTTGACGTCAGCGCTCTCCCCATTTGAGTTTGGTGCGGAGCACTTCGAAAAATGTTTTCTCGAAACGCAGCAAGCGGGCGGGATGCTCGGCCTTGACGCAGCGGGCGATATCGCCGTCTTGCACGGGCATTCCGACTTGTCCATCGAGACTGAGGTAGGCTTCCTCCTGCCCGGTCTTGACGTGGATGTCAATCTCGACCGAATCGCGCACTACCACGGGACGGTGCGTCAAACCATGGGGCGATACGGGAGTGATGACGAACGCATCCACATCGGGCTTGAGGATCGGGCCACCGGCTCCGAGAGAATATGCGGTGGAACCAGTCGGCGTCGCAATGATCAGACCATCGGCTTTGTAGCTGGAAACGAACTCCGTGTCCACGAACAACTCGAAGTAGTTCAGCCGGGCAATGGCGCTCTTGCTTACGACGACGTCGTTCAATGCGTGGTGGGTTGCAATTACGTTTCCGTCGCGCACCACGGCACAGCGCAACATGGAGCGGCTCTCCACCACGTATTTGCCCTTGGCGACTGCCTCCAGTGCGGGGTAGAGATCGGCCAGCGGCAATTCGGTGAGGAAGCCGAGCGTTCCGAGGTTGACGCCGAGGATCAGGGTTCCGGCTTTGGCAACCGCGCGCGCCGCTGAGAGCAGCGTTCCGTCGCCGCCGAGCACCAGAGCCAGATACGGCGATTGGGCGGCTAATTCGCTTCGCGGCACGACGTTAGTGGCCGCGAAATAGGCCGCGCTTTCCTGGTCCATCACGACCGCGTAGTTGTGCTGGCGCAGCCACTTTTCGAGCGCGGGTAGAACTTCGCGCAGTTCGGGACGATCTGGCTTGGAAACGATGGCTACGGTTTTCTGGCGGGTCGAACTTTGAGGGGCGGTGGGCATGTCTGCAGGCGTTTGTTCTGGCATCGGACTTCTGATTGTACCGAATCAGCGATTGTACAGAATCAGCCGATGGCCGGCGGGGGAAACTCCGCGTGCAGCAGAAATTCGCGATTGCCTTCGCCACCGAGGATTGGAGACTCGATCCATTCGGCGCGCTTGCATCCGAGTTCCAAGAGCGATGCCTCGACTCTGGCTACTGCCCCTAGCTGGGCCGATTCGTCGCGCACGATTCCGCCTTTGCCCACCAGTTCCCTGCCCGCTTCGAACTGCGGTTTTACGAGGACGACAATCTGGCAAAGGACCTCGCGCATGGACTTGGCGTAAGACGCCACGGCGCGAAGCACCGCGGGCAGCACCAGCGTGGCGGAGATGAAGGAGACATCCATGGCGATGAAGCCGATCGGCTCGCCAATGTCGGAGGGAACGAGATAGCGAGCATTCGTTTTTTCCAGAAGACGCAGGTGAGGATGGTTGCGCAAGCCGAAATCCATCTGCCCGTATCCGGTATCGACGGCAATCACTTTGGCGGCGCCGTGTTGCAGCATGCAATCGCTGAAGCCTCCGGTGGATGCGCCGATGTCGAGACAGACTTTATCGTGGAGATCGATGTGCCAGTGCTCGAGAGCCTTCTCTAACTTAAGGCCGCCACGGCCGACATAGCGGAGATCGTCGCCGAGCAAGCGCAGAGTCGAACCGGAATCAATCGATGCGCCTGCCTTTTCAATTTTCTGCTCGTTGACGAGGACTTTTCCGGCGAGGATGAGCGCTTGCGCGCGCGCGCGGGACGGCGCCAAACCTCGATCGACGAGCAACTTGTCTAGACGCGTCTTCACGGAGGACTAATTCTCTGCTGGATTCGTACAGCGCGCACCCGATCCAGTGCAAAGTGCTGAAGGTATTCGTTAGCAGCAGGTTAGGGGAATAGGATTCTGCTTTTCCACAAACTTTTCCTCATTGGTGTTGAAAAGTGGGATGGTGGCATCGGGTGATCGAAAATAAAAGGGAGACCGGCGTAAACCCGTTAGGGCGCAATCCGTTCAACCCGCGACTTCTTCCAGAGTTTTCTGGTCGATATCGAAGTTGGCGTGCACGTTCTGCACATCCTCGCTGTCTTCGAGCGCTTCCATCAGGCGGATCATCTGCGCCGCTTGCTGCCCTTCCAATTTGATGTAGGTATCGGGAACCATGCTCACACTCGAAGAAATGGGAGTAATGCCAGCCTTCTTCACCGCATCGAGCACGGCTTCGTAGGTGGAAGTTTCGGTGAGGATTTCCCAATTCTCGCCATCGTCCTTCAAATCTTCGCCGCCCACTTCGAGGATGATGTTCATCAGATCGTCTTCCTTGGCGGCGGACTTCGCAATGATGATATCGCCTTTCTTGTGGAACATGTACGCGACGGCGCCGGCTGCGGCCATGTTGCCATTGTTCTTGCCGAACACGTGGCGGATTTCACTCACCGTGCGATTGCGATTGTCGGTCGAGATTTCGGCGAGCAATGCCACGCCGCCGGGCCCGTAGCCCTCGAGCACAAACTCTTCATAGGTCAGGCCCGGCAGTTCGCCGGTGCCGCGCTGGATAGCGCGCTTGATGTTGTCGGCCGGCATGTTCTCGGACTTCGCCGCCAGGATTGCCGTGCGCAGGCGCGGATTCATGTCGGGGTCGCCGCCCGACTTGGCGGCCATGGAAATTTCCTTGATGAGACGGGTGAAGATCTTGCCGCGCTTGGCGTCAAGCGCACCCTTCTTGTGCTTGATTGTTGCCCATTTCGAATGGCCGGACATAGCGGTACCTCGTCTCTAGTTTTCTATAAAACGAGAACGAAAATGGCGCTGATTCTCGGAATTATGGATCCGCCCGCGGAGGAAATCACAGGATCAGCCTCGACGTAAAACGTTCAGGCGAATAGAAATTATAGCACGTGTGTGAACCAATCCGTCGTTCGAACTGCGGGAGGAACAGCAGTTTCCCGTCATCTGCGCGACAACGCGGCGACGCGCAATGAGGTACCCTTGGGGGAATCTGCCATGGCTGCCAACGCTCTCGATCGCCAACTCACCCAACTCGAAGCCAGCCGCTACCGCTTCGGCCGCAATGAAGCCGCTCGCGTCGTCAAACTGCTGAAACGGATCGACGCTGCGCGTTTCTCCGATCCGGCTTCGCTGATCCGCTTCCACGAGACCCTGCTCTTCCTGCGTGCTTTTCCGCAAGGTCCGGCCGTGGTTCGTGCTGCGGGGCGGGTTCTGAATGGCTTTCATAAGAAAGCGGAAACCTTGCGCAAGGCTGGCGCCGACATGGACGCCTTCGACGATTTCGACACATCTGGCATTGCGGGCACGCAGATGGAAGACACGCTCAGCTTCGACGTGGCGCGCTGGCTCGTCAAGCGCATGCCGGGCGAAATCGAAATCGCCTGGGACAACTACGAACCGGGGCGGGAGTTGGGCAGCACCGGTCCGCGCTTCATGCCGCTGCTCGAAGACGACTCGTACGTCGAGGCCGACACGCCGTGGCGGAAATGGCTGGAAGCGGCTTCGGGCAGGATTGGCGCCGATCCGGCATGGTTGATTCAGCGCTTCTCCGATCTACCGATTCCGCCGCTACAGAAAGCGGAACTTTACGAATCGTTGCGAGCGCCCTTGCGCTGGAATCTCGGGAACTCCTCCTTAACGCGAACGCGAAACTGGAAGCCGGTTCGGAGTGTTTATTACCACAGCGAACCCGACGGCACAGGATTGATCAGCCGCAGCCAGGTGTCGCTGGCTGGCGAGTTGGCGCGGCGTCCGCCGAAACTGACGAAGCTTTCGCGCGGGCAGGGCGAGCAGGTGATGGAACTGATCCGCGAGGTTATGCTGGTTCGTTACCGCGAGTTATACGGTACGACGTTGGGCGATCCGGCCTCGGTAGTGCGGAGCGATGTGGGCCGCGGTGTTTCGATCTATCTCTGGAATCTGCCACCAGAATGCCGCTTGCCCCTGCGCGCCTACGTCGCGGGATTGACGCTGAAAAACGGCGTGCCCATCAACTACATCGAAGCCATCGGACTCTGCGAGTGGATGGAGGTCGGCTTCAATACTTTCTATACCTTCCGCGGCGGCGAAGCGGGATGGATTTACGCGCAAGTGCTGCGCTGCCTGTGCCACCTGATGGGAACGACTTGCGTCTCGGTCTATCCGTATCAACTCGGCCACGACAATGACGAAGCGATCGAGTCGGGAGCGTTCTGGTTTTATCGGAAGCTTGGATTTCGGCCGGGACGAGCCGATCTGCAAGAACTGGCGGAACGCGAAGAAAGCAGAATCGCCGCCGATCCGAAGTATCGGACTCCGGCGCGTACTTTGCGACGGCTGGCGGCGGGGCACGTCCTCTACGAGACGCCGGGCAGCGAATTAGGGGCGTGGGACAGTTTCAGTACGCGCAACATTGGCTTGGGTGTGAATCGCCGGATGGCGCGAGAGTTTGGCGGAGATGCTGGCCGCATGCGTGATCACTCCAGGCAGGAACTGGAGCAAACGCTAGGAGCGAGTACGTCTTCATGGAAACCGCGCGAGAAAGCAGCCTTCGAGAATTTCGCGTTTGTCCTGACCGGTGTGCGAGGATTGCGGACGTGGACACGAGACGAAAAAGAAGACCTCATCCGAATCATCCAGGCCAAAACGAAGCCGGATGAAATGCTCTATCTGCATCTTACGCAGAGGCATGAGCGGCTAAGGGAGGCACTGCTGAGGATGGCAAGGCCACAGCTGAAAGCGGCTTAGCCTTGGTTTGTTCACGCCAGGTTCAGAGACTGATCCGGCGTATTGTGCTATGCGAAGAGCCGTAACCGCAAACTTGAACCGCCTCGTTTGACCGTGTATAAAGATTTAGGAAGCGCGACGCGAGTGCGGCGGGCTAGCCATCCAGACCGGATTTACCCTCAAACGGTCTGCAATGCAGGGATGTTGAAAGCGGAAGTGGTGGAATTGGCAGACACACCATCTTGAGGGGGTGGCGCCGAAAGGCGTGGGGGTTCAAATCCCCCCTTCCGCACCATTCTTGGTGCTTTCGATTGAGTAGACTAACGCTGACTACTCATGTATTACAACATCGTTCAACGCCACCCGCGGACTCTCTTCATCTCCCCAAATCGCGCAAACTGATCTGCATTGCAGAAGGCGCCGCTCTCCCGAAGTGAATCATAAGCCAGGTCTAACCATTCGCCTTCGCTCACCTCAGCGCCGGCGCGGCGGGAGATTTTAAAGTCTCGGTCCTCTGTGCCGATCTATTACAAGGCAGGCGTATAAGGCAGGCGTGCAGAACAGAGCACCGACACTTTGCCTGCCAAGAATGGAAACCGCCTCATGAACGGCATACATGCCCTCATCGTCGACGATTCCTCGGTCATGCGAAAGATCGTGGAGCGCTCTTTGCGTCAGGCCGGCATCGAGCTGACACAGGTACTGGAGGCCGGAAACGGCGCCGAAGCGCTTTGCGTCCTCAAGGAGAACCGGGTCGAGCTGATTCTTTGCGATATCAACATGCCCGTGATGGACGGGTTGGAGTTCATCAAACAACTGTCCTCGGTCGAGAACGCAAAAGGCGTCCCCGTAGTCATGATTACCACCGAAGGCAGTGAGGCACACGTGGTTCAGGCCCTGTCCTGCGGGGCGCGCGGCTACATCCGCAAGCCCTTCACCCCGGACCAGGTCAAGGAGCACGTGGTCCCCATTCTGGGAGGGAAATCATGAGGTCGTCCGTGAACGAAGCGCTGGCCGCCAACGGCCAACACGAAGCCTGGACTCCATTGCTGGAACTGGCCGCGCGGGAAGTCTTCGAACTCATGCTGGGGTGTCAACTGGTCCCGTCGACAACGCCGGAGGAGGCATCCCTGGACGTGACTTCGATGGTCGGACTGGCCGGAAAGTTATGCGGCGTGCTAAGCCTCCGTTGCGATGGGAAGTCAGCGGCTCTAATGGCTTCCAAGATGCTGGGCGTGGAAGCGGAGAAGGTGGGTCCCGAGATATCGGATGCGCTCGGCGAAGTCTGTAATATGATCGCCGGCAACTTCAAGAACAAGATCTCCGGTCTGAGCGAGGGCTGCATGCTCTCCGTACCGACGGTGATTACCGGCACCGACTATAGCCTGCACTCGCAGGCAGATTCTCCGGGCCTGGAGGTGAGGCTGCTGTTTGAAGGCATGCCGATCGCCATTTCGCTCCAGATCCGGCGCTGACATTGACTCGCACGCGCCGCTTTGCCTGCGGAAGGTGGCATCGGTCAGCTGCTCTGCTGTTGTTCCCACTCCCGCTCGCACGACCATCGGATTCCTACGGCTTGAACACCGCATCCACCACGGCGACGATCTCCTCCATCGCTCCATCGATGTCCATCGTAAAGCGAGCCAGGTCCATGGTTGCCAGCGCCGGATAGTGCCCAACCAGCGTTGCCCACGCGGCGTCTCCCGCAAGATCCATGCCCATGGCTTCGTAGTATCCGTATCCCAAGTCGCGCAACCGGCACAACAAGTCGCTGAGATGGACCAGCGACACCAGTGGCCCGCAGGTTGGCACCGCCGCTACATCGTGGTGAAACTCGATCACTTCGATCACGTCGGAGGAGAAATGCCACTGTTCGGCCAAGATCTTGCCGCTTTGACAATGGGTGAATCCGAGATGCTCTTCTTCGCCGCGATGCAGCGCCACATGAGCTTCGCGGGCGGCTTGGATGCACCGTGGATAATCCTCGCTACACGCGATGATGTTGACCAGGATGCCCAGGTCGTGCAGCAGGCCGGCGAGGTAGGCCTTCTCGGGGTCGGGATAGCCGATCAATTTTGCCATCTTGCGGCTCACCAGCGCACAGCCCAGGGAGTGACGCCAGAAAGTCACCGCGTCCAGAGCCCACTTGTCGGGCGGCACAATCCGGTTCAGGCAACAACCCAGCAGGATGGCCTCGATTCGCTTGAGCCCCAGGGCGAAGACCGCGCTGCGCACCGTTTCCGTGTTGCGTCGTCCGAACAGGGGCGAGTTTGCCATCCGCAGACAGTGGGCTGCAATCGTCCCGTCATACGACACGAGATCGATTACTTTCTCGACATCGACCTGGTCCGGTGAATGGAGCATGGCCGTCAGCGGAAGGACGATCGCCGGAACCGCCGGCATCGCTTCCAGGGCCTGGATTCGTGGCCGGATTTCCTCGAGTCGCTGCGCCTTCATGGTTTGCCTCCTCCGGTGTACCCAACCGGCGGTTTCCAGTACCCGATGGCCCCCGGGAAGTGCACCAGGTGAAATCGGTCGTCCACCTGATACAGCGACTCGGCGTGGCCCATGAACATATAGCCACCAGGCAGCAGATTGGAATAGAAGTGCTGCATGACCTTGCGCTTCGATCCCAGATCGAAGTAGATGAGCACGTTGCAGCAGAAAATAATGTCCATGCCCTTCAGGAACGTCATTTTGCTGTCGTCATTGAGGTTGACGCGCTCAAACCGGATGAGCGACTTCAGTTGCTCGCCGGCCTGCAGGCGCTTCTCATCGTGGGGCTTGAAGTACTTTCTGCGCAGCGCCTCGCTTGTGCTGCGCAGAGCGTATTCGCCGTAAATCCCAGCCTTGGCGGCCGCGAGAGAGTTGTCGTTCAAGTCGGTGGCCAGAATGTCAAAGGTCCAACCCGCCAGCATTTTTTCGCTTTCTTCCAGCAGAAACATGGCCAGCGTATAGGGCTCTTCCCCGGTCGAGCAGCCCGCGCTCCACAGGTGGAGCCGCTTGAACCCCATGGCGCTCTTGGCTTTCAGAATCTGGGGAAGAATCACGCTGCGCAGCGCCTCCAACTGGGGAGGGCTGCGAAACATGTAGGTCTCCCCAATGGTGATTTCGTTCAGCAGCAGCCGCAACTCGGCTTCCCGGTTGCCACGCACGGTAAGATGCTCCAGGTATTCCGCAGGGGTCTTTGCATGTACCGCGCTCATGCGCCGCGCGCAACGCGAAGCCAGCAAGTACAGTTTCTCTTCCGACTGGTAAATGCCCGAGATTTGGTAGATCATGTCGCGGATCTTCAGGTACGCGGGATCGCGCAGATCCTCGGCGCCGGATTCGGTCTTCGATTTTGCGGATTTTGCGCTGGCGAGATCGGCCATGTCATTTCCCCAGCGTGGCGGCGGCCGTCGAAGTGAGCGCCCGACTGGAGGCGACCCGGCGAACGATTTCCTGGCCGATCTCCGGCAGGGGGCAGATCTTGTCCGCCGCCCCCGCGCCGACCACCGCGCCCGGCATTCCCCATACCACCGAGGAGGCCTCATCCTGCACGACGATCCCGCCGCCGGCTTCCCTGATCTGGAGCGCCCCGCGAGTCCCGTCCGAACCCATTCCCGTCATCACCACTCCCAGCACATTGGCGCCATAGGTCCTGGCCACGGATCGAAACAGCACATCCACCGCCGGACGGCAGGAATTCTCCGGGGGCTCCTGATTCAGGTTCAAGACCACCCCGGTTCCCTTCCGCACGACGATCAGGTGATAGTCGCCGCGCGCAATCCAAACCTGTCCGGGCTGGAGCGTCGCACCGACTTCTCCCTCTCGCACCGAAAGCGGAGAGCAACCATTCAGCCGCTCGGCTAATAGCCGGGTGAACATCGGTGGCATGTGTTGCACGACCACCACGGGCACGGGGAAGTCCCCCGGAAGGTGAGGAATCACTTCCCCTAACGCGTTGGGCCCACCGGTGGATGTGCCAATGGCGAGAATGTCGATTCGTTGGCCGCCCGGTTTTCTCTTGGGCGAGAAGACGGCCGGCGCGGACGCCGCATGGCTGTTCCGGCCGGTCAGGGAAACGATCTTGGCGACTAACTCCTGCCGCATCTGCTCCATTGCTCCCGCCAGACTTTCGCTGTTGGTCGGCTTGGTTGCATAGTCGGAGGCGCCCAGCGACAACGCCTCCAGCGTAATGGCCGCTCCCCGTTCGGTGAGGGTGCTGAACATGATCACCGGCAGCCTGGGGTAGAGCTTGCGGATCTCGACCAGGGTCTGAATCCCATTCAGACCGGGCATCTCGATATCCAGCGTGATCACATCCGGATTCAATTGCGGAATTTTGGCCAGAGCGATCGCTCCGCTGGAGGCGATCCCGGCCACCTCTACCTCCGGGCTGGAGGCGAGGGCCTCGCACAACAGCTTGCGGACCACCACGGAATCGTCGACGATCAGTACCCGAACAGGCGGCATGGGGTATTCACTGTTCTGTTGCAGCGGAGGCTACGCAACCGCAGCCTCCGCTGGTTCGGTGGAAAGGGACCACAGCGCTTACGAACTGGCCCGGGCGCCCATCGCCTTCGAGGCCGGCGGCTTCGCCGAATGCCCGGACTGGGCATCGTCGATCTTGAATTGCGAAACCAGGTTCTGTAGATCGCTGGACATCTTGGACAGGGCCTGGGCGGCTTTCAGGGAATCCTCCGAGCCCTGGGTTGTGCTCTTGGCCGCGTCGGCCACGCCCGCGATGTTTTTGGTGATCTCGCCCGAGCCTTTCGCAGCCTCGCCGACATTACGTGCCATCTCGTTGGTCGTGGCGTTCTGTTCTTCGACGGCGGTGGCGATGGTATTGGAAATATCGTTGACCTGTTTGATGACTCCGCTGATCTGCCCGATGGCGCCGACAGCATTTTTGGTGTCGCCCTGGATGGCCTCGATCTTGCGGCTGATGTCCTCGGTCGCCTTGGCCGTCTGCTTGGCCAGTTCCTTGACCTCGTTGGCCACCACCGCGAAGCCCTTGCCCGCTTCGCCGGCGCGGGCGGCTTCGATGGTGGCATTCAGGGCCAGCAGATTGGTCTGTTGGGCAATCGAGGTGATGACCTTGATGACCTGTCCGATCTCGGTCGAGGAATCGCCCAGTTTGCTCACCACCTGGTTGGTATCCTCAGCCACCTTGACCGCACTGGTTGCGACTTTCGCCGATTCATGAGCGTTCTTGGCGATTTCCTTGATGCTGGCGCTCATTTCTTCGGTGCCGGTGGCCACCGTCTGCAGATTCTTGTTGACCTGCTCGGCCCCGGCCGCAACCACGCTGGCCTGCGCCGAGGTTTCTTCCGCGTTCGCGCTCATCTGCTGGCTGGTCGCCGTCAGTTCTTCCGAGGCGCTCGCCAGCGACTGGGCATTCTGCGTAATCGACTGCATGCTGGCCCGCAGCCCGTCCGTCATGGCGTTGATGTTGTTCTTGATTTCAGCATGATCGCCCTGGTACTCCCCGGCTACCCGCGCGGTTAAGTCTCCGTCGGCTATTTTCTTGAGCACCGCTCCGGCTTCCTGCACGGGCTTGATGACCGCGTCCAGGCAGTCATCGACGCCCTGCACGATCTTGCGAAAATCGCCCTGATGCTTGCTGGCGTCGGCCCGCGTCGCCAGTTTGCCCTCCACCGCCGCTTTGGACAGCATGACGGCGTCGGCCACCAGCGCGCCCACCGCGTCAATACAGGTGTTCAGGTTGTTCTTCAGGGTGTTGAAGTCGCCGTTGTAGTTGTCGGTGATCCGGGCCGGAATGTTGCCCTTGCTGATATCGTCCACGTACCGGGCGGCCACATTCAACGGACCGATGACCGCGTCCAGGCAATCGTTCACGCCTTGCACGACCTTGCGGAAGTCGCCCTGGTGTTTGCTGGCCTCGGCCCGCGTCGCCAGTTTGCCTTCCACCGCCGCTTTGGACAGCATGACGGCGTCGGCCACCAGCGCGCCCACCGCGTCAATACAGGTATTCAGGTTGTTCTTCAGGGTGTTGAAGTCGCCGTTGTAGTTGTCGGTGATCCGGGCCGGAATGTTGCCCTTGCTGATGTCGTCTACGTACCGGGCGGCGACGTTCAACGGCCCGATGACCGCATCCAGAGTGGCGTTGACGCCCTCGATGACCTTGCGGTAGTCGCCCTGGTGTTTGCTGGCCTCGGCCCGCGTGGCCAGTTTGCCTTCCACCGCGGCCTGGGACAGCATGGCTGCGTCGGCCAGCATGGCGTTCAGCGCCTGCTTCTGCTGCGTCGTATCGGTCGCGTATTTCACCACCTTATAGGGCTTGCCGTTCAGATCGAGGATGGGGTTGTAGTAGGCCTGAATCCAAACTTCCTTGCCGCCCTTGCCAATCCGCTTGAACCCGTCGGAGACGTTCTCGCCCCGGTTCAGCCTGGACCAGAAGTCTTTGTATTCCGGGCTCTGCCGGTAGGCGTCATCGACGAACATGCTGTGGTGTTTGCCTTTGACCTCGTCGAGCGTGTAGCCCAGCGCCTTGAGGAAATTGTCGTTGGCCGCGATAACGGTTCCATCCATCTTGAACTCGATCACCGCCTGCGCCTTGCTGACGGCCGCGATCTGGCCGGCATAGTCGGCGTTGCGCAACTTCTGTTCGGTGACGTCGGTGGCATATTTCACTACCTTGAAGGGTTTGCCGCTCAAGTCCAGGATGGGGTTGTAGGAAGCCAGAATCCAGACTTCCCGGCCGCCCTTGCCGATGCGCTTGAATTCGTCGGCCACGTATTCGCCGCGGTTGAGCTTCGCCCAGAACTCTTTGTAGTCCGCGCTCTGGCGGTAGGCGTCATCGACAAACATGCTGTGGTGTTTGCCCTTGATTTCGTCGAGCGTGTAGCCCAGCGCCTTGAGGAAATTGTCGTTGGCGTGAAGGATCGTTCCCTCCATGGCGAATTCAATCACCGCCTGCGACTTCCCAATGGCGGCGATCTGTTCGGCATGGTCGTTATCGCGCAGTTTGCGTTCGGTGATGTCGGTCATAAACTGCATGACCCGATAGACTTTTCCGTCGATGTCGGGGATCGGATAGTAGGTGCAAGCGACCCACATCTCCCGGTTGCCTTTGGCCAGTCGGCGGAATTCACCGGACTGCGCCACGTGATCCTTGAATTTCGCCCAGAGCGTCGCGTTTTCCGGCAGATCGCGATCGGCATCGCGCTCGAAGATTCTGTGGTTCTTGCCCTGGACTTCTTCGATCGTGTAACCCGTCATCCGCAGGAAAAGGTCGTTGGCGCGCACGACATTGCCCTCGATGTCGAACTCGACGCAGGGCCGCGAATTGAAAATGGCCTGCATCGCCTGTTCCAGCCGGTATTGCTCGGTGACGATGGCCCAGGCCGTCGCATATCCGACCAGCGCGCCTTTCTCGTCGTAAACGGGGTGTATAGTCTGTTCGATCTTCTCCTGTCCGAGCTGGATGTAGGCATGGTGCGGCAGATTCTTTTCGCTGGCGAGAACCTGCCGCGCCCGGGCCGGTGTCTGGTGGAAGATATCGATGGATTTGCCGATCATCTCGTCGACTTTGCAGGGCAGCAGATGCTCGATCTTCGCTAACGTGTTTCGGGACGCCTGGTTCATGTAGCGAACGACCAGATCCTTGTCCGCGTAAATCAAGTTGCAAGGCGGCAGAAGTTTATAAATCTGTTTCAAATAGTGTGGGTGTTCGGTGAGATCTGGGACGGCTGCTTTCCGGCTCTGGTGTTCCATTCGAATGCTCCTTTGTGAAATCGATGTCGGCCTTGCCATGGCTTCGGCTGCACTGGCGAATTCCTATAAATATCGGTTCCAGCCCGTGCCGTGCTAGTTCGCGGTTCGGACGGCACCCTCGGCTCCGCACACCGCCCGCTCCGTGTCCAGTACCAGCAACAGCCGTTCCTGCAGCTTGTACACCCCCCGCACCAGTTCGCGGGTTTCTCCCCGCACCGTTTCTGGAGGCCGTTCAAAACTTTCCTCGTCCACTTCGAGCACATCCCCAATCTCATCCACCAGGAAGCTGACCGCGCCATCGTCGGTGCGCACCACCACGTTCATGGGCAGTTGCGACGCGGGACGGTCCTCCATGGCAAAGCGCCGGCGCAAATCCACCGCCATGACGATTTGCCCCCGCAAATTGATCAGCCCGCGGATGACCTGGGGGGTCAGGGGCACGCGCGTCATCTCCTGGTAGCGGATCACTTCCTGCACCTGCTGCACGGGCACACCGAAGAACTGATCTTTGAGGAAGAAGGTACAAAACTGCTGTAAGTTGGCCACGAGTCCTCTCTCTCCTTATGCCGGAACCCCGGACGCCGAAACCCCGACTGACAACGGACTGCCCGCGGCCGCCGCGATCAGACCGTGTACGTCCAGAATGTCGGTCACGCGTTTCTGGATCACAGCCGAGCCCAGCAAGCCTTTCCGTTCGGGTTGCGGTTGCATGACAAACGATTCCTCGACGATGTCCAGAATGCGGTCCACCACCAGCCCCACGCTTCGCCCTTTGTCGGCATAGACCACCACGTGCAGCGATTCCTCGCCGGCCTCCGCCGCCCTCCGGCGCTTGCTCTCGAGCACTTCCGAAACCCGGATCAGAGGCATGATCTGCCCGCGGTACTGCACCACCTCGTGGTCGCCGGCGACTTCGATCGAGTCGCGGGGAAATTCCTCCAGACGAGCCACCAGGGAGAGGTCGATGGCCATGCGCCCGTTTTCCCCATACTGGAACAGCAGCACGGCATTGCGTTGATTGCCGTCGCCCGCCCCGAGCGTCTGGCTCCCTTTTTCGGCCACCGCCCGATCCCGGGCTTCGCTGACCACGTGGGCGCGCTGCGCCAGGCCCAGCACATCCAAAATCAGGGCCACGCGGCCGTCCCCCATGATGGTGGCCCCGGCGTAGGTGTTGATGCTCTTCAACTGCTTGCTGAGCGGCTTGACCACGATTTCCTCGGTGTCGTTGATTTCGTCCACCACCAGCCCAAACTGCTGGTCGTCGGCGCGCAGCACGACGATGTTGGCGTTCTGGGATTCAAGAACCTTCCTTTCCATGCTGGTAGTCAGCTCCATGACGCGATGAGAAATGCGCGTGACCGCGTCCAGTTCCTGGAGGGCAAGACTCTCCTCGCCCTGGCTCTTGTGCAGCAGGACATTGCGGACACTGTTGTGGAACTCCTTATGCGTTTTCTCCAGCACGTGCATCTCGTCAACCGCGCCGTACTCTTTCAAGCCCTTCGCGTAGACCCACTTTCCGAGGGCGCAGGTTTCGTGCGATCCGGCCTGCTGCGGCGTCATGGCGAGCTTTCCGTCAAGAACCAGTTGCAGGGTGTCGATCCACTGCCGGTGCTTGTCGCGGACGGCGGAAAAATCCAGATCGCCCGCCGTCGCGCTCTGGTTCGTCGGCGCACCCTGCGGTTTACCGTCTACCTTCAGTTCCCGGTTCAAGTACACCAGGGGCAGTAGATGCCCCCGCAGTCGGTACACCGGCGCTCCATTGACCCGTTCAATGCCCTTGCGCGCCTGCTCTCCTTCCAGTCGCACCAGTTCGAGCAGACTGACCTGCGGAATGGCGTAGCGGTCCCCGGCGGTGGTCACGATCAACGCGGGGATGATCGCCAGCGTGAGCGGGATCTTCATGCGCACCGTCGAGCCCTGCCCAGGCTTCGACTGCAGGTCGACGGTGCCGCCGATCTTTTCGATGTTGGTCTTGACCACGTCCATGCCCACGCCCCGGCCGGAGACGTTGGTGACTTTCTCCGCCGTGGAAAAGCCCGGCAGCCAGATGAGGTTGGTGATCTCGCGCTCGGTCATGCGCGCCGCCTGGTCGGCGGTGATCATACCCTTCTGGATGGCTTTGTTGCGGATCTTGTCGAAGTCCAGCCCGGCGCCGTCGTCCGAGATTTCGATGTTGACCTGCCCGCCCTCGTGAAACGCCCGCAGGAACAACCGTCCCTCCAGGTTCTTGCCCGCCGCCGCCCGCGCCGCGGGACTTTCGATGCCGTGGTCCACGGAGTTGCGCACGATGTGGGTCAGCGGGTCCTTGATGGCCTCGATGATGGTCTTGTCCAGTTCGGTTTCCTTGCCCTCCATCTCGATGCGCACCTGTTTGCCGCAGCCGAGCGCCACATCCCGCACGGTGCGCGGAAACTTGCTCCAGATGTTGCCGATGGGCTGCATGCGGGTCTTCATGACGCCCTCTTGCAGTTCGGTGGTCAGCAGGTTGAGCCGCTGGCTGGTGGCCAGCAGGCCACTGTCTTCGCTGGCGTTGGTGAACTGCACGATCTGGTTGCGCAGCAGGACCAGTTCTCCCATCCGATTCATCAGCCGGTCGAGCTGGGCAACGTCGACGCGAATGGTGCTGTCGCTGGCGCTCGGCCCGCGCGCCTGCTGCTGCAGGTTCAGAGCGTCGAGCACATCCTGCGGCTTCACCGCTCCCTTCTCGACCAGTATCTCGCCAACGTGCCGCGGGTCTCCGGCTTTTTGCTGCTCCACCGCTTCATACACTTCGCTCACCTTCGCTGCGCCCCCCTTGATGAGGATGTCGCCAACGTTCGGTGCGGGCGGCGGCGGATCGGTGCGCTGGGCTTCCGGCGGGGCGGGCGCCGCGCCGGGAGGAGCCAGGTCCGCTTCCGCCTTCGGCTGCAGCAGCCGCGTCAGGCGCGCGATCAGTTCCTGATCGTTGCGTTCCCCCTCGACGCCCGTCGCTTCGATGCTTCCCAGCATCTGCCGCACCGCATCCACCATGGCCAGCAAGGCGGTCGTGATCTCCGCATTCAGCGTGAGCAGGCCGTCGCGCAGCCGCGCCAGCAGGTTTTCCCCTACATGGGTCACGGCCCCCAACTGGTGAAACGCCAGAAAGCCCGAGGTTCCTTTGATGGTGTGAATGGTGCGAAACACGCTGGCCAGGATCTCCGGGTTGCCGGGATCTTTTTCCAGCGCGATCAGGTCGCGGTCGAGGCGATCGAGGTTCTCGTAACTCTCGACTAAGAATTCCTTAACGATTTCCAAATCGCTCATCGCTGAAAACCCTCAACACTCACTCTGCGCTCCCTTCCCGGCTACCCGTTGCCTAGCTGTCTATCGGTCCTGCGGCGTGAGACTTGAGTCGAAGGCCGTCCCACCGTCCCCGCATCAGAGCAGTTGGCCTCCGAAGCTTGCGAGGTCATTCGGAACCGCTTCATGTGTGGGCTCCAATCACGATCGAAACCGAGCACGTTCTCCTCCAAGGAAACCAAGCAACGTCTCCAAAAGGACGTGTCGGAGCTTCGCTGTCCGCGGAACCGGCGAGTGAAACGCGTCAATCTCGGCGGCAGCACGGCGGCCTTGACCGATGGGAGGGGCGGATGTCAAACTATGGTCTGGATAAAGAAGACTTTGGCGCGGTTTTCTCTTCCGCAGTATTCGTAATTACCTCAGAACGTACAATAAAGTCGGGATTGTGGGGTATCGCGCCTTTGGGCCGGTACAAGAGAAGTAAGGAACGTGTAATCAATGTAGCAAGGTAGTTCCCATTCCCCCTTCCGAAACGGCGCAGCGGGGATCGCGCGCCTTGATTTCACATTGAACCGTCGAGCTTCGGCTCCCTTGGAGTTTTTCGCATGTTGCTAAGTGTTCTGATCACCGTCATTCACGTAATTGTTTGTTTTTTCCTGATTGCCGTCGTATTGCTGCAGAGCGGCAAGAGCGGCGACCTAGCCGCTGCTTTCGGCGGCCAAGGTAGTCAGACCGCGTTTGGTCCGCGGGGAGCGGCCTCGGTTCTCTCTCGCGCCACCACCTGGTCGGCGGTCATTTTCATGCTTACGTCGATTACGCTTTCGATTTTTGCCGCGCGACGAACCGGACCGACGTCGGTCCTTTCGGGCGTGAAGACCTCGCAGACGAAGTCACAGCCGACAACCCCAGCTCCAGCCGTTCCGCAAAACCAGGCACCGACGCAGAAATAATTTGCGGTAGAGCCGGGCGTCCTCGCCCGGCCATGCGACTGTGTGCAGAACCCTTCGACTTTGCTCAGGGCAGGCTCGCGGGAGCCCCTCGCTCCATAATCTGACATATCGCGCGGTCAGGACACCAGGAACGGATTCTCTTCCCTTTCCTCCCCGATGGTTGTGGTTGGGCCGTGGCCTGGAATTACAAGTGTGTCGTCGGGCAGGGTGAGGACGCGATCGTGCAGGGAGCGGATGATCTTCTCGAACGATCCTCCGGGAAGATCGGTGCGTCCGATGCTGCGGGCAAACAGGGTGTCGCCGGCGATGAGTAATTTCTGCGCGGGGAAATAGAGACACACGCTGCCTTCGGTGTGGCCAGGAGTATGGAGCACGTTGGCCTGAAGACCTCCCGTCTGCAACGATTCGCCGTCAGCGATGCTGGCTTCGATGGCGACTCCGCCCGGCGCGGCCATACCAAGCCATGACGCCTGCACGTCGAGCATCTTCAACAGTGCGTAGTCGTTTTGATTGAGCAGAATGGGTGCGCCCGTCGCCGCGCGCAACTTCATCGCTCCGCCGACGTGGTCGATGTGGGCGTGGGTGATGACGATCTGCTTCACCTTCAGCTTGTTTTCGCGGACGATGGCAAGAATGTCTTCGATGTCGTCGCCCGGATCGATGATCATGGCTTCGTGCGTCGTCTCGTCGCCGATGATCGAGCAGTTACATTGCAGCGGACCGACGGGAAGTACCTTGTGGATCATGCGTTCATTTTCGCTCAGGAAGCGACAATAAACCACCTGTCTGGACGGGAGAAATCCAAACTGCCTGGCAAAGCCTTTCTCCTTGGGTTTTTGCAGGTTCAAGGTCTTCTCTTTGACTCCGCGGGAAAGAGAAGGCAAAGTGCGGCTGCGGGCGCAGTTGATCGTTTGGCGGCTGCCGCGGTAGATCGAGCGGCCGCCGAAGCGACCGCGGCACTGGGAAGCTACACGGCGGAGACTGCAGGCGGCGCGAGCAACTGTGCCAGCGATTTCACCAGTTCTGGGTGATTCTCCTTCGGCACCAGCGCATCCGCCAAGTCATTCGCGCCGTCGAACGGCGCCGCCGCTTCCGTCAACACAATCGTTGGGACCTTTGGACGGAATTGTTTAATCTGCCGGGCAATGAGCGCGATTTCAGCGCGATTGCGATCCAACTCCAGAACCACGGCATCCACCGGTTCGCGGTTGCACAATTCGATTGCTTCAAATCCATTGCTTGAGTTGAGCACCCGATAGCCCGAACTGGTCAGGAGCTTTGCACGCGACATCAAACCGGTGACGTCACAGCAAAAATGGAGAATTGTTGGCGTCTTTGTATCGCGTCTCGTCACGGCGCACTCCCTCTCGGTGGCCGCCAGCCTATTACGCGGCCCGCAATAGCGCAATAGCCTGATACCCACTACGCTACATGGTGGCATTTCGCGGAAGGCGTGTCTGTGCAATAGTGCACACTCTCCAAAAGAACCGAATTCGGGTTTTCTTACTTACTTTTCTTAGGACTTACCTTATGATGCCGCGGCCATCTGCCCTGTCCTCTGATCGGACCGGAAGCGCAACAGCGCCGCAATGTTGCCGGCTCGATCCAGACCGTCGTTCTCCTTGAGATAGAACAGTTCGATGTCGCGGCGAATGGCGAAGGGGATGATGGCGTCGCAGACGTCGGCGAGTTCGCGGGTAGGGTTTCCGCAAGCGGCGCACACGGAAACTAGATGCGCGTCGAGATGACCGCAGTGCGAGCACTCGGACGCCCGCGCGGAATAGCCTTCGCTGAGGAAGATTGTTTGTACTCCACCGGTCTCCAGCGATTGCAGCACGCGGCGCAACCCGGTGACGCCGCGGCTGTTTGATTTGGCGAGGTCCAATGCTTCGCTGACTTTCGTGGTGGCGCGTTCGGCGATCCATTGCTTGAGGATGGCGCCGGCGTGCTCGCGAATTTCCTCATTGGAAACACTGGCAACGTCGGCGGAAAATCGGCCGATCAGGCGCTGCCGGACGTAAGGATGAAGATGAGGCTCAAACTCAGACCAGTTCGCGTCCTGACAACCGACGATGAGACGCTCAAAGATACCTTTCTCGAAATTGACGCGCAGCCGTTCTGCAACCGCCTTGAAATGCTGGAGCGCTTCCTCGGCCACGCGGCGCTCGGCATGGCCGGCTTCATAGCCGTTGTAACCGTAGTTCGAACCGCTGCGTGAGAGCATGTGGACAATGGCTCCGCGCTCGCGGAGGTCGTCGAGGCGAAGATCGAAGACGCGGGCGCGCTGGCGATCGACCATGGCCACGCACAGCGCAGGTTGGGCTCCGAGCAAGGCAGCCAGCGGTTTCAGATGGAAGCGCGGCTCGAGATAGATGTGCGTGCCTCCCAGACGCGGCGGGAGTTCGTACTCTCTCCAGAAATTCTTCGCGGAGCAGGCGAAGACTGCCTTGCCACGGCTATTGCCACGAAGATTAGCGGCCAGTTCGAGAACGCGATCGACGTCGGCGTGGAGCGATCCGTTCTTGCCCTGCGCGGCGGCGCCTTTGAGGGCTTGCTTCACGACATCCTTGGCGACGATCGCCTCGCGGCGGTGGGAACGATCCTGGGGCGGATCGGGCTGAAAGTAACAACTCAGAGCGCATTCGCCTTTGGATTCGTCTGCTTGAAAATACGCCAACTCACGGATTTCGTCTCGGGTCACCATCTCCACGCTCCTTAATCAAAGACTGAGATGCTGGTAATCGTAGGTTGTTTGGTCTAGTTCCTAGCTGCGTTGCTTGACTAGGAGTTCCTCACGGAACTGGCTGGCGATGGAGGGAGCGCTGCGCACACAATCGCGCGCACGCTGCACGGACTCGCGAACGGCCTCCGGATGCCGGCCGGTGATGGCGGCAATTTCATTGAGGGAGAAGCCCTCGATGCCATAGAGGAGAAAAGCTTCGCGATCGGTGCGGTCGGCGCCACGAAGCGCCGCTTGCACCAGGGCAATCATTTCGTCGGAATACGCAGCCTGTTCGGGCGTGGAGACGCGGCGATCGGGGATGGCGCTTTCGCCCGTCCAGCTTTCGTCGGGTTGATGGAATTGCAATCCGGCTTCGTCGGAAGCTTCGACATTCTGTGCGCGGCGACTGTCTTCGAGGTGAATGGAAGACCCCAATTCATCGAGACGCGCCGTCATTTCGTTCATCGCCTGCAGCGCGAGGTGGTAAAGCCACGGTTCCAGCGTCAGCCTTTCCGGACGGTCGTGGTCGCTGAGGGCGCGGGCGATCACTTCATTCACCACCTCGGAAGTGGTTAGACCATCTTCATCCTCGGAAAATGGGATCTCGTTGTCGGCGCGGCGAAAGTGGAGTTCGCGATCCACGAAACGTTCGAGGCGCGCGAGATTCGCATTCACATAAGAGCCGATGTCTTCGGCGGAAATCGTGGGCGGGCGCACCACTGCCAGAGTCTGCTCAAAAGGAACGCCGGGCTCTGGCGATTCCTGCGCTCCGCCTCGCCAGCGACGCCATTTGTGGCTGGAGCGGAGCACCTCCTTATGCCGGCCGATCTGCTGAATCAGTTCGTCAAAGGACGCCTTAATCGCCGCCGTTGGACTGGACGCCTTTGCCTCGGCCGTCAGTTGCCCGGAAGGCAAGCGCAGATTCAACGAGACGATGGTTCCTTCGCGAGCGGAATTCTCCTCGACCACGGCTCTGAGGTGCAGCAAGTCGGGTCGGAAAACCTGGAGCCGCTTCTGGATTTTCTCAATCTGGTGGTTGACTTCTTTTTCGATGTCGGGAGTTTTGTGGACCTTGTAACTGACGTGCACGTTCATTGTCGAGCCTCGGACGCGGGAGAAGATTTCCCGTGAAGCTGCGGTCCTTTTACAAGACAATTGTACACCCGGCGGAAAAAGGAAGCGCCTAGAGGTGCCGAACGTAAACTACAGCGAGAACCGCCAGGGCCACGCTGGCTTGCAGAGCCAGCACCTTCAACGCAGCCTTCGTCCTTTGGGGCAACCACTTGACCGCGAAGAGAGCGATGATCAGGAACTGAGTGGGCATCAGTATCTGGAAGAGGTGCGCTGCGGTGCCCTCGTCGGGCTGAGGCACCAGCTCACCCTGGAAAAACATGATAAGGAACGCGGCGAGAAACCCGGCGGAAATCAACAGGGGGATGAAGCCGCCAGGGCGTTTCAGCAACTCCAGCATGCTTCACTTGATAGCACAAAAGCGTTCGGCGAGACAACGCTATTTCACATAGACCGAATCCTGCGTCAATTCCTTCGGCATGTTGACCGGGAACGGCGGGAAATCGTGCGAAGCGCCTTTGAATAACGCCACCGTCACTTCCGAGCGCCGCGTACCGTCGTGGACCGCGATCTTGTGCCGCTCTTGTTCGGAATAGCCTTCCCACAGCGAGACACCGGCGTACGCTCCGTCTTTGCACAGGATGTAGTAGGTCATGTCGACGAACTTGAGCTTGTTCATATCGTTGTTGTAGTTGCGGGCGATGCGCTTGAGTGCGTCCATGCCCGCTTCCAGCGGAGACATGCCGCGCCGCATATTTTCGACGATGGTGTGCGCGCCGGCGACTTTGATGTTCTCTTCCCCGCTGCCGGTCGCGCCTGCCGAACCCACGTCCTGATCGGTGTAGCAGCCCGCGCCGATGATGGGAGAATCGCCGCAGCGGCCGGGAAGCTTGAACGCGAGCCCGCTGGTGGTGGTGACGCCGGAAATTTCGCCCTTGTCGTTGAGCGCGGAACAATGGATGGTTCCGGTGGGCGGAACCAGAACGCGGCGCACGGCAGCCATGCGGAATTCCGGTTCGATGCCGAGATTGGCGGCGTGCTCTTCGAGGCGCTGGATGCGATCTTGCCAGAGTTCGGACTGGGGCGATGCTGTTGGAGATACCGGCGGCTTCCATTGCGGGTCGGCCAAACCGGGGCCCCACCAGTCATCGGAGGAGTGATACTCCTTCCACAGCAGCCAGATCTTGCGCGAGCGTTCGGTGAGCAGATTTTCGCGCGGGTGCCCCATGGCGACCGCGAATCGTTCCGCGCCTTCGCCGACCAGCATGACATGGCCGGTGTGCTCCATCACAGCCTTGGAAACAACCGCAACGTTCTTGATGTTGCGGACACCGCCGACCGATCCGGCGCGGCGCGTGGGTCCGTGCATGCAGCAGGCATCGAGTTCGACCACTCCTTCTTCGTTGGGAAGGCCGCCCAATCCGACGGAATCGTCGTTCGGATCGTCTTCCGGGCCTTTCACCACGCGGATGGCAGCGTCGAGTGTGTCTCCGCCGTTTTTCAGGAAGGCGAAGGCATCGTCTAGGTAATTGACGCCGTTGTTGGCGCTGATGATGATCGGACGTTTGCCGCTGCCGAATGGATTGGCGGGATGGGGATCAGCCTGGTCTTGTGCGTCCAGATCATGCGCATTCAGGCCAGAGGCCAGCGAAGCAGCGATTGCGGAACCTAGGAAGCCACGACGGCTTATGGACATGGATTCTCCGTACTCGGGGAGCGGCGAGAAGGATACCACGAGACCGGGCTGATGTGGCACGGACGACCGGCTTCGTAGTGGGTCAGTTTCCGAGTCGCTGGCTACTTGCCGTGGGACGGACGATTCTGGGGTTGTAGGCGCTATAGCGATTTATCGTTAGGTATCGTGACTCTTCCTTCCCTAGCGAGTTGCACTACTGGTTTTTACCCAGTGCTGCCGAAGTGAGTCCGTATTCTCCGTAAGATATACGACCGTATCCTTGGGCAACTTTTGATATTGTCCCGACACTGTATCAATCAGCAATGGTCGATTACAATTTCCGCAATACGGCGGGACATTTAGCAGAAAGTACCTGTTGCCAGGAAGGAATTGACTTCGCCATTGCTCAATACAGAATTGTGGATTTCCCAGAAAATCTGTTCCCTCGGTAGCGGTCAGGTATCGCCTGCCATCAACCGCCACCGTCTGTGTCCTTTCATGGGTCGGATCCCCTGCATAGAGGAGATCGACGGGGCCTGAGGGGCGCCAGGCAGCAAACATAAAATCGTCAGCGGTGAACGAGTAGAAAGTCGATCCTGCAGGATCGCCGCCGAGGCGACTGTCTTTGATTTTCTTTGCGTCAGGCTCTTCGATATTCGTCACAATCTTTCCATCGAAGAACTTGAGTGGCAAATCGCCACGGTCGGTCGGTTCCTCAAAATAAATGCCGGTGCCGGGACCAAAGAAGTATTCATACCCCCAAAAAGGTTTGAGGACTAACTCCTGGTAACCAGATTCGACATCAACCCTCCACAGCTCTCCTTCTTCATCACTCTTCCAATTAGTTTGGAAGTACTTACAACGAACCAGATAGAGGCTCTTCGAGTCTCTCGACCATTGAAAGTCGTCATCACGGAAGAACTGCTCGCCGTAGTGCGTTGGCTCCCCGGGCCGAAAGAGAGAATCAACGGAAGTTACACGCCTGAGGATGGATTGTGTTCCAACAACCAAGAGCTGCTTGTCAATAACGATGGCGATTTTCTCCCGGTCAGGCGAGACAAGAAAGTACTTGATATGACCGCGAACCAGCGTCGGAGCATGAGTGTCGATCTGATCTGAATAATGCAGTTCGTCAGCGGTTGAGTAGAAAAACTTGGTCTCAGTCTTCGCCGGAAAAGGTCTCGGATGGAAGTCGATGAACTTGGAGGAGGGGCAAATGAAATGGATGCCGAAATAGGCAGCCAAAGCGAGGAACGCAACGATTACAAGGCGCTTCTTCGACCGATCCATTTGGGTAGCCTCACGACCAAACAATGTCCTGATTCGCTATCTTCGCCCATCCCAGCCAAATACAGCAACATTACTGTCGCAAACAGCGATAGCGCTCACGATCCGGACTGGCTGGGTTCGGATTCCGCTCGGATCACGGTGCAATTCGACAACTTCCACCCGCGTTCAGACCCCAACCACCTGCAGCAACCGCGCGACGCCTTCGCGAAAATCGGCTGGCTCGGTAATCAAACTCAGCACGAGATGGCCTTCGCCCGCGAAATCGTAAAAGTGGCCCGGGTGCACGATGACACTCATCTTGCGCAAGAGATCGATCGCCAGATCTTCGTCGGTTCCTAGTACAGGGACGCGCACCACGGCATACCATCCGCCTTCGACTTGCAATCGTGTGCAGGCAGAATGAGCGGCAAGTTGGGCATCGAGTTCGGCGAGGTTCACGCCCAAACGATCGAGAAGAATGGGCTGAATGTGTTTGCGCTGATCGAGCAGCACCGGAGCTGCGAACTGCACGGGAGCGTTCAGCGAAAGATAGGTGTCGGCGATGATTTCGAGGCGCTCCCCGGCTTTGGCGACGGTTTCTTCGGGACCGCTGGTCGCAAGCCACGCAAGCTTCATCTGGGGGAGAGCTGAGATCTTGGAGACTCCGCTGAGCGTGAAGGTGAGTGCGTCGAAGTTGCTGACGAAACTGGCGCGTCGCGTGCCGTCGTGGGCGTAGTCGAGAAAGACTTCATCCACGATCAGGGCCAGTTTGTAGTCGCGGCAGAAGGCGTTGAGCGCGGCGGTCTCCGCGACAGACACGTAAGAGCCAGTTGGGTTGTTGGGATGCACGAGAATGACTGCGCGCGACTGCGCGCTCGCCGCTTTGTAGAGCGAGTCGAAGTCGATTTGCCATCCGTGATCGTAGAGCAGTGGATACGGAACGAGTTTGACGTCGGCGAGATCGGCGAGGAACTCGAACAGCGGATAGCTCGGCTTGGGGACTAGAACTTCGTCTCCCGGATTGCAGAGCAGGCGGAAAACGTAAGAGTAGGCTTCGCTGGTGCTGGTAGTCAGAAGTAGGCATTCGGGATCGAGATCGAAAACCTCGTGCGACTCGCGATAGTAGCGGCACACCGCTTGGCGCGCAGTGAGCAGTCCGCGAGGCTGCGGGTCGTAACGCATCGCCTCAGGATTCGCCAGCGCGGCCAGGACGGTTTCAGCGTCGGGGCGAATGGCCGCCTCGGTCGGGTTCGAGATGGTGAGATCCAGAACTTGCTGGCCTGAAGCGCGCGCTTCTTCGATTGCGTTGGTAAGAGCGTTCGGATTGAGGCGCCAGTTGGTGCGGTGGGAGAACATAGGGTGGCAACGCTCAGGGCTCCAGGAAGAATCCCAACTGTCCGGGCGGCGGCAAGATCTTCGTCGTCCAATACTGCCGTTGGGCGGCTTGGACGGCCACGATTTTGGCTTGCAGCTCCGAGCGAAGATTGTCGTAGCGGACCAGTACGTTGTCGAGCCAGTAGGGCTGATTCTCGCGCGACCAGCGCTCCACGTACATCTTGCGGGTCTCGCTGACGGCGTCGCGGAGGGTCTCCAACCGGCCGTTGATGTCCACAATTTCGTCGAGGTCGCGCTGGACGCGCGTCTTGTCGTCTTGATTCTGGTAAGCGTCCCAGTAGAAGCGGCCGATTTCGGAGGTGAACTGGATCTTCATGCCCAGCGTATCGAGACGCCAGGCGGCAAAGAGCATGGCGTCGAGCGTGTCGGCGTGGAGGTGGGCCTTGGAGCGGCTGCGCTGGAGCGTTTCGGCGGCGCGTTCAGCGCTTAGGCGGAGATCGTGGGTAGCGGGCAGCGCCTGAGCAGCGGTGTGGGCTCCGGATTCGCTGAAGGGGTCGAACCAGAAAAGCTCATCGCTGGCGTTGTCGAGCTTAAGGCTCGCGAGGAGTGAGTTGGGACGATCGAGATTCTCAATGACGCCGGCAAAGGTCCGGTCATCTTCTATATTGCGGTAGAAGGCCCAGTCGTAGCTGGCTTTGAAGTCGTCGATGCTGGATTCGCCGGACTGCCAACCGGCGGCTGCGCCAAAGACCAACCCAGGCCACGTCATATCGACGAGAGATTCGCCATCGTCGTTCCAGGTAGTGTTGAGGACTCCGAGAGCCTGGTGCTGCTGGCCGTCGCGAACGAAGTTGCGAATGTTGACCAGAGCGCTATCAAGATCGGGCCAGATCGCGCCCCAGTTCCCTGCTCCCGGAGCAACGACCACGCGCAGGCCGGCGTTGGTGTAGGGGGTAATGATGTCTTCGTAGCTGGGCTTAGGACTGTACTCCCAAGGAACGGCGATCATGTCTTTGGGAAGAATGGACAACAGCTCGGGATACTTGACGGCGATGTCTCCCCAGAACATGAGTTGCTTGTGGTACGGCTGCATGATCTCGAAGACCTTCTGGAGATGTTCGAGGTAGACGCGGCCCAGGCCTTGCTGGGCGGCGATGGCTTGCGTCTGGCCCAGACCAAGTTCGGCGGTTTCGTCGGCTCCGATGTGGAAGAAAGGACCGGGGAACTCCGGGACGACCTCGCCGTAAATCTGGCGAATGAGATCGTAGGTCTTAGGGTTGGTGGGAGTGAGCACGTGTCCGTGGGGCGTTTCGGCGAGGTCGGAATAGATTTCGTATTTTAGAAATTGGTGAAGATGTCCGAAGGCCTGCTGCTCGGGCAGGAGGGTGACGTAGTATTTGGCGGCGAAGGCGACCAGTTCCTTAACTTCGGCGGGGGTTAGTGCAGCTTCTTTCGGATCCCTTGGTGCGACCAGCGACTGGGTCTGGAAGTTGAAAACGTGCTCCATGTTGAACCCGACAAGGTTGATTTTGTACTCGGCCAGGGTGCGGATCTGCGTCTTTAGATAGGCGAGGCTGGGGATGGGACCGCGGCTGATGTCATCGCTCACGCCGCGCCATTCCATGCTCGGCCAGTCGCGGATGACGAGGCCGGGGATGGCAAGCGTCTTTTCTGCGGGGTCGGCGGGGCGCAGTAACTGGCGGAGCGTTTGCACGCCATAGAACAATCCCTGGGCGGTGGGTGCAGCGACGAGGACTCCAGCGTGGGTGCATCGGATTACGTAGGCTTGCCGGGCTAGGTCACCGTTGCCGAGGTCGTCGACTTTGACTCCCTGCGATTCGAGATAGGAGCGCAGGCCGCGGTCGGTCAGGCGTCCGAGCGAGATGTGACCGGACGTTTTGGGAGCGGCGGTAGCCATTTCGATCGACACCTTCATGCCGGTGCGGTCGAGGATTTCTGTTTGCAGAGTTTCGGCGGCAGTTCGATCTTCAGCGTTGGCGATGAGGATGGTGGTTGAAGGCTTGATCGCCATGCTGCCTTCGCCCAGGCGGACTTCTTTCGGAGCTGGGAGAATTTTGAGGAAGCGGATGGGGTCGGTGGCCTGAGCATGAGCGGCGAAGGGCAGGCAGACGAGGCAGGCGAACATCAGTTTAATAATTTTCATGTTACTTCGCGAACGCTTCCTTATTCACGACGTACGGCATCTTGGTGATGTCGCCGCCGTAGTTCCCTTCCAGTACGTCGATCAATCCCTGCACGCAGCGGCCCGCCATGCCTTTATTGGGATCGGAGGACAGGCGGGTGATGCGGGCGGCGCTGGCAAAGTGGGGTAGTAGGCGGCAGCGGTCTTCGATCGCGGGATCGCGCAGCGGCGAATCGGCGGGGAGCGGCTCTTCTTCGTAGACATCGAGAGCGGCGCCGGCGATCCAGTGCTCGCGCAGAGCGTGGGCCAGAGCGGCCTCGTCTATCACTGGGCCGCGGGATGTGTTGACGATCATGGCTGTGGGTTTCATCATGCGCAGCGTCTGCTCGTTGATCAGGTGATAGGTTGGCGTGGTGCTTTCGCCTTCACGCACCAGCGGAACGTGGAGGCTGATGAAGTCCGCGCCGCACAAGGCTTCGTGCAATGTGGTGTAGCGAATCGAAGTCCGCTCGCGGCTGATGCCCCGCTCGAAGCGCATGTCTTTCATCTCTTGAATCGCTTTGATGTAATCGTGGTTCTCGTAGGCCGGATCGAAGCACAGGATGTTCATGTCGAATCCTGTGCACTTTTTGATCAAGGCCAGGCCTATGCGTCCGGTACCGATGATGGCTACAGTCTTGCCGGTGACTTCGTCGCCGAGGAACGGAAGGTAGGGATGCCAGTAGCTCCAGCGATTTTCGCGGGTCAGATGTTCGGCGGACCAAAGTTTGCGGGCGAGCGCGCCCATCAGGAAGAAAGCAAACTCGGCGGTCGCTTCGGTCAGGACGTCGGCGGTGTGCGTGAACGGGACTTTGTACTGGTTAGCGTCAGCACGATTGATGTTGTCGAAGCCGACGGCGAATTGCGCTACGACTTTGAGAGTACCTTGTCCGGCGGCGAAGACTTCGGCGTCGATGGCATCGCGGAGGGTGGTGATCAGGCCATCGACGCCGGACTTCACTTTTTGGACGATCAGGCTTTTCGGCGGAGCCTCCGGACCGGGATAGATCTCCACTTCGTATCCTTTGTGGCGGAGAATGTCGATGGCATCTCCGATGTCGCAGGTGGCGAAGACTCTGGGGGATTTCATGCGGGAATCTTTCATGCGGGAATCAGTGTACCGCAACGCTTTGCTGAGACTCCCTTGGCTGCCCCTTCTTTCAGCGGTTGATCACCTTGAAAGCTTGGGTACCCCCTCCCCCCTCCCCCTCGATCTATTGGAATCAATATTTTAGCGGGAAACCCCCGCTAAAATCTTGAGCCGAATGGACTTAGAGGTAAAATCTTGAGCGCGTTGGACTTAGGGAGCAACTTTTAGCTATCAGCTCTCAGCTATCAGTCAAAACACTCGAACAAAACTCTCTCGGAAGTGTGGCGCAGGTTTGGCCTCCTCGAACCGGTTCCAGATTCGCTTGGCGATTCAAAAGAGAATGTCAAAGAACTAGGTGCTGTTAGGACTGGCCTTAACTTCTATTGTAACTCGGTAGGTCAAGCGGGAAATCCCCGCAACACGCGGGCGAGGCGCCCGCGCCACACTTAACCAGCGGTCCCTACTGTTCGCGGCGCTCGGGGCGCGGGGCGATGGACGCGGCTTGGGCGTGATGGCGGACATCGGCTCCGAGAACCCAGAAGATTACGTCCTCGGAAATGTTGGTGGCGTGGTCGGCGACGCGTTCCAGGTTGCGCGCTACTAGAAGAGCATCCAACGCCTGTTGAGTCACTTGCGGTTCTTCGTTCATTTTTCGCACTAGGGTTATGAAGGCCTCGTCGCGCATGCGGTCGACGACGTGATCCATTTCAAGCACGGCTTGGGCGAGTTCGGCTTTGCCTTCGACGAAGGACTCGAGGGCACGGCGCACCATGGCGCTCACGGCTCCAGCCATGCGGGCGATATCGACGGGCAACTCGACCGCGGGCAGTTCGATCAGGTCCATGACGCGCTCGGCGATGTTGACGGCTTGATCGCCGACGCGCTCCAGATCGGCGTTGATCTTGGTTACCGCGAGAATAAAGCGCAGGTCAATGGCGGCGGGCTGCTGCGTGGCGAGGATGTCGAAGGCCATCTCGTCGATTTCGCGCTCGGCAGCGTTGATGAGGCTCTCGTTTTCGAGAACCAGTTGGCAGCGGGTGAGATCGCGTTCGGTGTATGCCTGGGTGGCGCGATCGACCGCCAGCTCCGCTAGACCGCCCATGCGGAGCAGTCGCTCGCGGAGGTCCTCCATTTGCTGTTGAAAGCGCGTGCGCATTCTCAAACTCTCTTTCCACCAACCGCGTTCTAGAAAGGTTGGAGGTCAGAGGTCAGATTGCAGAAGTGAAAACCCGGGACCGGCGTCACCTTTTATGCCACGGGTCTTTACCTCTGCAATCTGACCTCTAACTTCTGACCTCATTTACTATCCGAATCTGCCGGTGACGTAATCTTCCGTCCGTTTGTCGGAGGGATTGGTGAAGATCTTTTCCGTCTTGTCGAACTCGATCATCTTGCCTAATAGAAAAAACCCGGTGAACTCCGCGACCCGCGCGGCCTGCTGCATATTATGCGTCACAATCACGATGGTGTATTGCTCTTTTAATTGGAAAATGAGTTCTTCGATTTTGCCGGTGGAAATCGGGTCGAGTGCAGAGCAGGGCTCGTCCATGAGCAGGACTTCGGGTTGGACGGCGAGAGCGCGGGCGATGCAGAGGCGCTGCTGCTGGCCGCCGGAGAGGCTGGCGCCGGACTTTTTGTGCAGCGAGTCTTTTACTTCGTCCCACAGCGCGGAACTGTGCAGCGACTTCTGCACGACTTCATCCAGTTGTTTGCGGTTGCGAATGCCGTTCAACTTGAGGCCGGCGGCTACGTTGTCGTAGATGGACATGGTGGGAAACGGATTGGGTTTCTGAAAGACCATGCCGACACGGCGGCGCAGTTGGGTGGCGGAGGTTCCGTTATAAACGCTGATGTCGCCGATGCGGACCTTGCCTTCGACGCGCGCCTCGGGAATGGTCTCGTGCATGCGATTGAGACAGCGAATGAAAGTGGATTTGCCGCAACCGGACGGGCCAATCAGCGCGGTCGCGCGGTTGGCGAGCACGCTGATGTTGATGTCGAACAAGGCCTGCGTCTTGCCGTAAAAGGCATTCAGGTGTTCGACCGTGATTCCGACGCCCATAAATCCTTAAGCTCCCGCCAAAGTTCCGTGCTTGACGGCGATGCGAACCGCAGCGACCGCGCCCACAATCAGCACAATCAACACCAGCGCACCGGCCCACGCTTGTTTGTGCCATTCATCGAAAGGCGAAATGGCGTAGGTGAAAATCTGTAGCGACAAAGCCGCCGTCGGCTGATCGGGCTTCCAGTTCCAGTACTGGTTGCCAAAGGCGGTGAACAGAAGCGGAGCGGTTTCTCCGGCAACGCGGGCGAAGGCGAGCATGACGCCGGTGATGACGCCCGATGTGGCCGTGCGCAGCGTGATCGAGAGCGTGGTGCGCCAGCGGGAAACGCCGAGTCCGTAGGCGGCTTCGCGAATCGCCTGCGGCACCAGCAGCAACATCTGTTCGGTGGTGCGCGCGATCGTCGGGATCATCATGATGGCGAGCGCAACGCCACCGGCCAGCGCGGAGAAGTGTTTCTGGCGCATCACGACCAGCCCGTAGGCGACAATGCCGATCACGATCGAAGGCACGCCGTTCAACACATCGGAGACAAAGCGGACGAGATCGCCATAGCGGTTGCGTCCGTATTCAGAGAGGAAGATGCCGGCGCCAATGCCGAGGGGCACGCCGAGCAGACTGGCAATGCCTAGGATGACCATCGAACCGGCGATGGCGTTGGCCATGCCGCCTCCGGGTTCGCCGACCGGCTTTGGGGTCTGGGTGAGGAAAGCGAGATTGATGGAGCCGATGCCCTTGTAGACCAGATAGGCAAAGATGGCGAAGAGCGGCAAAAGCACGAGCGCAACCGTGAGCACGGAGAGAGCGGTCATCGCACGGTCTGTCGCTCGCCGCCGGAGGCTGATGGGCGGAATGTCGACCTTGGGAATCAAGGGACCTGCCGGACTGGATTTCGTATCAGGCATGTTTTTCTAGGCAGCGCCTCTCGCTGGCTGGCCGCGCGTCACGCTCCACACCATAAGGCGAGCCATAGCGTTGACGACGATGGTGACAAAGAACAGCGCCAGGCCGATTTCGATCAATGCGGATAGATACAGATCACCGGTCGCTTCGGTGAATTCATTGGCCAGCACGCTGGCCATCGTGTATCCGGGAGCGAACAGCGACTTGGCAATTTCCGGACGGTTGCCGATCACCATGGTGACCGCCATGGTTTCGCCAAGAGCGCGGCCCAGGCCCAGAATGATGGCTCCCATGATTCCGGCGCGCGCATTTCGCAAGACTCCCATGCGGATCATTTCCCAGCGCGTCGCGCCCAGCGCGAGCACCGCTTCCCGCTGATGCTGCGGAACCACGGCGAGCACCTCGCGGGCGATGGACGAAACGATGGGAATGACCATGATCGCCAGAATCACGCCCGCAGCGAGCATGCCGATGCCGTAGGGCGGACCGCTGAAAAGCGTCGTCCAGCCGAGCGTTTTGGCGAGAAACGGCTGGACATATTCGCGAAGAATCGGCACCAGCACGAAGATTGCCCAAAGTCCATAGACCACGCTGGGGATGGCGGCCAGGAGTTCGGTGGTGAAGGAAAGGATTCCGCGCAGACCGACCGGGCACATCTCGGTAATGAAAACGGCTACGCCGATCGATAATGGCACGGCGATTACGAGCGCCAGCAGCGAGGAGACGACGGTGCCGTAGATGAACGGCAGGGCGCCGTATTGGTCCTCGACCGGATTCCAGTCCGATTGCCAGAAGAATTTCCAGCCAAACGCATGCCAGGAGAGCTGCGAGCCCACCACGAGCTGGTACACGATCAAACCCAGCAGCGCGACTACCGCCAGGCCGCAGATTCGCATTGCCCAGCCAAAACAAACATCGGGAACTTCGCTGACCTTCCCGTGCAACAGCGGCGTGGCTCTGGTTTCGAGTTTCAGGGCGGCCTTTGGCCTCTGCTCCGGTTCGGGAGCGCTGAAACGCGGCCGGGGCAGAGCTTGATTTGACATTGCGCCTTGAGGCTAGCAGAGGGTTGTTACAAAACGGTTAAAAAGCGGAGGGGGATGCTAACTAGAATCGACTTGGGCCAGACGGCTCAGCACCATCGACCGCGACTCCGCCGTCAGCGCCGGTTCTTGCAACGCTCTCTTCGCCAATTCCCGATCAATTGGTCGATCAAAATACAGACCGTTCACATCCGCGATTGACACTCTGTGCTTATCCCGCTCCACCACCTCAATCGCATCCCCCGCCTTGACTTTCCCTTCTTCAATCACCGAGAGGTAGAATCCGCTTCGACGACTCAGTGCAAATAGCTTCGTCATGTCCTCGCGATCAAATCTCACTTGCAGCTTATAGCAGGGCATCCGCGGCTGAGACACCTGCAACAACGCCGACCCTACCCGCACCTGGTCTCCGATGTGCAGGTCCTTCTCCAGCACGCCTCGCGTCGTCAGATTCTCGCCAAAAGCCCCCAACGTAGCTGGCATCTCCGGCACCTGCATCCGCCAGTACTCATAGTGCTCCACCGGATACGCATACACCGCCTTGTCCGGCCCTCCATGAACGGTCAAGTCAGCCTGCCGGTCGCCATCCAGATTCAATTTGCGTACTGTAATCGTGCCCTTGACGGGCGCTTTGAAGATCGCCGTGCTTACCCGCTGCCGTTTCCACACAACCTCTTGCGGCATCCCCACATTGACGGATACGACCAGCATCAGCGCAATTGTACCGCTGGTCTCCTTGCCAACTGGCGAAAAATCGGCCCAAAACTTGTTGGGCTCGGGATTCCCCGTCGAGTAAAGCTTTGTGCGGGGCGGAATCCCAGGTCTCGAGAAAGGCGAGAACTGTGGCGCCCGGCTTGAATCTTGCTGCTCCTCTTGCACGATGCGTGCGGTTGTGAGAATACTGGTCATTACCTTTAACATTCCATCAACGACGCTGTTTCGTCACACCTATGCCCACGTTTGCCGCCATCGACATCGGATCGAACTCTGTGCGCCTAAAGATTTCGCGTCTGAAGGCGGGGCGGCTGAAAGAAGTCCACGAAGACCGTGAAGTTACTCGCCTGGGCGAAGGTGTGTTTAGCAGCGGACTGCTTTCGCCGGAAGCGATGACGCAAACGGTGCGCGTGCTGCGGCGCTTCAATCGCGCCATCCAGGAATGCGGCACGGATTCGGTGCGAGTGGTAGCGACGGCGGCGCTGCGCGACGCTCGAAATTCGCGCACGTTTCTGGAATGGGTACGCTCGACGACGGGGTGGACGATCGAAATCGTTTCCGGATTGGAAGAAGCGCGACTGATTCACCTCGGCCTCGTCTCCGCCGGGCGGCTAGGCGCGAAGAGCGTCCTGCTGGTGGATCTCGGAGGCGGCAGTTGCGAACTCACGCTGTCCCGGAGCGGACAACTCCGCGATACGGTGAGCCTGCCGCTTGGCGCCGTGCGCCTCACCGGCGAATTCCTGCAGCACGATCCGCCACGCAAGGGCGAACTGAAGCGGCTCTCGGAATTTGTGGCGCGGGAGATTGCGCGCGTACAAGACCGCGTCCGGCGGGCGCGCGTGGGCGCGGTGATTGCCACCTCCGGTACGGCCGCCGCACTGGCGGGCGTCGCCAGCCACCTGGCGGGAAAAGGCCGGACGGCAACCTACGCGCCGCGCGAGACGATCCGACGCATCGCCAAACAGCTTTCTCGCCAGTCTTTGGAACAACGAGCGAAGGTGCCCGGAATCGGTCCGCGCCGCGCCGAGATCATTTGCGCCGGTGCGGTGGTGTATGCGGAGTTGCTGGAGCGCTGTCATCTTTCCGGCTTTCGCTACTCGGCGCTGGGCCTGCGCGATGGCATTCTGGCGCAGATGGCGGCGGACTACGATCGCAGCACGCGATCGGGCCGCGCGATTGAGTCGGAGCGATGGGAGTCGATCAAGCGGGCGGTCGAACACTACCGCGTCGACCTCAATCATGCGCTGCACGTGCGCGACGCCGCCTTGCTGCTGTTTTCCGCGCTGAAATCCGTGCATCAGCTTCCGCCAGAGTACCGCGAATGGCTTTCGGCGGCAGCGATGCTGTATGAAGTTGGCGATTACGTCAATCGCAACGGGCACCACCGGCACACGTACTACATCATCGCGAATTCGGAGATCTTAGGGTACACGTCACAGCAGCGCAAGATCATCGGCTCGATCGCACGTTATCTGGGAAAGTCGAGGCCTACGCCGGGAGACGGCCCGATGACTGGATTGACTCCCGACGAGCAGGAAAACGTGGAGAAGGCCTCAGTGCTGCTGCGCATTGCGCGAGCGTTGAATATGGGCAGAAGCCAGTCGGTACAAAGGGTCGGGGTTTCCGCTCGTAACGGACGCGTTGCTATGAAACTCACGCCGCGCGGCAAGGCCAGCGTGGACCTGGAAGTATGGTCGATTGAAAAGGACAGGGCTTATTTTCGCGAAGTTTTCGGGCGCGAACTCTCTGTAGCCGCGGCATGAAGCGCGCGCAGGATGCGGGGAGTGAAACACCAACTCAGAGAGCCGGAACTGCGCCGCATTTCGACCTTGGCCACGGCGCCTTTCTTAAGGTCCACCACCGCTTCGCATCCGCTATCGCTGATCACTCGACCGAGGAATTCCCGCAGATTCGGATTGTGCCCGACCAGCAGGATGGAATCCTGGCGGGAATATTTCTCCAGCATCTTTTGAAAGTCAGAGAAGCTGGCCTGGGGAGCAAGCGCATTCTCGATTGCCAATTTTCCTTCATGCCCCATCTCGTTGCCCACTAAGGCGGCGGTTTGGGTGGAGCGCTTGAGAGGGCTAGAGAGGATAATTTCGACTTGCACGCCCACCGCAGCCAGGGCACGGCCGATGTATCCGCATTGCTCGATGCCGTCTTTATCGAGGCCGCGTTTCTCATCCTTCTTGGCCGAGGTGAATTTTTGTCCGGCGCTGGCGTGGCGCAAAAAATAAAGAAACATTTTGGCGTGCTTATTCCTTTCCGATCACAACTCGTCCACTGGAAGATCGAGCGCCAGAGGATCGGGAGGCGCGCCGCGGGACCGCCGAGGGAATCTCCTCAATGGTCCTGGTGCCTTCCACAAGTCCGACAAGGAAATCCTGGGCATTGAAGGCAGTTGCGCCTCGCGGGGGCCTTTTGCTGCGTCCGCGCAACGATTGCCAGGGGCGCAGATAGCGGCCATCCTTCTGTAGAAACCTGGTTTTCACATTGTCCGCAAGGTATGCGGCCAGAATCTCATGTACGACGCGGTCGCGCAGCAACGGGTTCTTCAGCGGGAACAGGACTTCCACGCGCTCATGCAGATTGCGGTGCATCCAATCGGCGCTGCCGACATAGACTTCAGGCTCGTCACCGTTCTCGAAGTAAAAAATGCGGCTGTGCTCGAGAAACCGGCCCACCGTGCTGCGCACGCGGATGCGATCGCTGAGGCCGCGAACCCCTGGCCGCAGAGCGCACATGCCGCGCACGAGCAACTCAATATCCACTCCCGCCTGCGAAGCGGCATACAGAGCCCGGATAATATTCACGTCCAGCAGTGCGTTCATTTTGGCGATGATCCGCGCCGGCCGCCCCATGCGGGCGTGTTCGGCTTCCCGCTCAATCAGCCGCAGGCACTTCTCGGCCAAGTTCAGGGGCGCCACCAGCAACGGTCCGTAGCTGGGGTGCTCGGCGTAGGCAGTCAAAAAACTGAAAACATCGTGGACCGCGCTGGTGATTTCCGGATCTGCCGTGAGCAGGCTGAGATCGGTATAAATGCGGGCCGTGGTGGCGTTGTAGTTTCCCGTGCCGAGGTGGGCATACTGGCGGGTTTCACCATCGGGATCGCGCCGCGTCAACAAACAAAGCTTGCAGTGCGTCTTCAGGCCGACCAGTCCGTGAAACACCTGCACGCCGGCGTCTTCCATTTCTCGCGCCCAGCGGATGTTCGACGCCTCATCGAAGCGTGCTTTCAACTCCACCACGGCGGTGACTTCCTTGCGCGCCGCCGCGGCCATCAGAGACGGGACAATCAGCGAATGCTCGCTCGTGCGGTAAAGAGTCTGTTTGATCGAGAGAACGCGCTCGTCTTCGGCGGCCGATTGGATGAACGATAGAACGGCGTCGTAAGAATCGTACGGATGGTGCAGCAGAATATCGTGACGCCGCACTTCTTCAAACAGGTCGTGGGACTTCGCGGTCAGCCGGAGTTCGCGGGGAACGTAGGTGCGAAACTTCAAATCGGGACGCGCCGCTCCGTCGTACACGTTGAACAGCCGGGAAAGATTCACCGGGCCGTTGACCGGGAAAATCTGCCAGCGGTCGAGTTCGAAGACCGTGCCCAGCCGCTCGATGATCTCCGGGTCGGCGTCGGAATCGATCTCCATCCGCACCGCATCTCCGCGGCGGCGGTTGTGCAATTCCGCGCGCACCGATTCCAGCAGGCTGCGCGACTCTTCCTCCTGCAAGTAGAGGTTGCTGTTGCGGGTGACGCGGAAGGCGGCGGAAGACATGATGTCGTAGCCCTGATACATGCGCACGGCGTGATGGATGACAAGGTCGGCAAGAAAAATGAAATCGATGGTGCCCTGAGACGGCAGGCGGACCAGTCGCGGCAGCGCGCGCGGAACGGTCACGACTCCGGTGTAAGTGAGCGAGGAGCGGCGGCGGCGGCGCAGCAACAACGCCACGCACAGCGCCTTGTTAATCACCCGTGGAAAAGGATGCGCCGGGTCCACGGTGACCGGTGTGAGCAGCGGATCGAGTTCGCGGGCGCAATAGTCGTCGGCAAACGCCAGCGCCGCGTCGTCCAGTTCGTCGATGCCAAGAACGCGAATTCCCTGCTCCGCCAATTCTGGGCGCAGGCGGTCGTTCCAACAGGAGTATTGTTCTTCGACGAACTCGTGCGTCGCGTCTTTGATCAGTTCCCGCTCCTCCACCATGGTGAGGCCGTCGGCGGTGGTGGAGTTGTGGCCATCCTCGAGTTGTTGCAGTAAGCCGCCGACGCGGACTTCAAAGAATTCGTCTAGATTTCTGGCGGAAATGGCGAGAAATTTTACGCGTTCGAGAAGCGGATTGCGCGGATCTCCGGCTTCTTCGAGCACCCGCCCATTAAATTTGAGCCACGAGGCTTCGCGGTTGAGAAGGGGCGCGCGGTTGCTCAGAGGTTGTCGAGCCATATTTTCAAACCCAGTTTGTCAAACCCGATCGTCAAGGTGGAACGTCGATGGCTGTTCGGGGAAGTAAGGTGATGCGGTACTCGATCCCAAATAGTATATCAAGGCTGCCGCGGGCTCCGAATCGGGGGTAACGGGGCCCAGGGCGGTCTGCGCCGGAGCCCGGCGCTCATCGGGACAACGCCCCGGCGCGGGTACATCTTTTGCTCTTCCAACGGCAATTGGATGCATAACGGCCGCGCAGCACGACCTTTGAGTAATAGAGGCATCCCGCTGTAATAACAGGAGTTATGCCTAACCTAGCAGCCCGGGAGAGATGGAGCGGCAGTTGCTATCACGATAATGTAGATAATGTCAATCACTACTATGGACTTTATGGCATACTGACCGGTCATGACGATCTTGCGCGTGAGGCTCGCCAGCCACAACTGTTTTCTGCCGCATCGTCCGGGAAAGCTGCCCAGACGGGAGAAAACACTCCGTGATTTTCTGCAATTTAACAATCCTTTAACGAACCAGCGAGTAAGTTTGATGGTTGCAAACTCAAGCACAGCGATTTTGATGGTAATCGCGACAGGTTTGTGGCGAGGGCTGTATGGGCAACGTCTGGGAACAGCAGAAGTCGCCAAGGCCGGACCTCAAGTTGCGAAAGGTCTTTCGTTGTTTTGCGGAAGTATTGTTTGACGGAAACTTAAAAAGGAGAGGATACCATTTCATGAAATCAACCAAGCGACTGTTTCTCACGCTCCTGACGGTGGCGGCGCTGTTGGCCGGCACCTGGGCACAAACCTCGGATTCAACTACGCCGCCTCACAAGAAGACGCACAAGGCCGTGGCAGCGCAAACGGCGGCTACGGCCGCCGATGTGCAGGCGTTGAAAGATGCCATCGCCACGCAGCAGCAGCAAATCCAGCAGCTTACGCAGCAACTGCAGCAATTGCTGCAAAATTCTCAGCAGGCGCAGCAGACCTCGCAGCAGGCACAGGCAACTGCGGCTGAGGCGGCCAGCAAAGCGGCCGCAGCTCAAACGCAAACCAGCGAACAGCAGCAAAGCGTGGTGGCGCTGAAGAGCGATGTCACGGAGATCAAGACCAACGCGACCAACGCGGCCCTCGCGCAACAAGCGACCGAGAAGACTATCTCGGCGTTCGAGAGCCCGTCGACGATCCATATCAAGGGGATCAACATCACCCCCGGGGGCTTCGTGGCCGCCGAATTTGTGCGGCGTTCGCGGGAACTGGGCGCCGATGTCTCGACCCCCTTCAACAACCTCACCATGCCCGGAGCGTCGCAGAGCGATCTGTCGGAATTCTTCGGCTCCGCCCGCCAGTCGCGGCCTACAGTTTATGTCGCAGGCCGGGTCAAGAACGCAGAACTTTCCGCCTACGTATCGACCGATTTTCTCTCCGCGGGCGACACCTCCACCGCCACGCAGACCAACAGCTACACGCTTCGTCTTCGCCAGGCTTGGGGCCAAGCCAAGTTTGACAATGGCTGGAAATTCCTCGGCGGCCAGATGTGGAGCCTGGTGACGGAGAATGCGGCGGGAATCGCGCCCAGCGACGACACCGGCAGAGTCAACGATGCTCGGCCCAAAACCATTGACGCGGGTTACAACGTCGGTTTCAGTTTCGCCCGTCAATATGGGGTTCGCGTAACCAAAGACTTCGGCGACAAAGCTTCGGTCGCCTTCGCCATGGAAAACCCGCAAGGCACGTTCACGTCCCACAACAACTTCGACAACTTCCTGCTCGGCGAGACGGGCGACGGCAAGAGCTACAACAACGCCATAAATGGAACTTACACGGCTAATCCTTCACCCGATCTCATCGCGAAGGCCGCCTTTGACCCCGGCTTTGGGCACTACGAGGTCTTTGGACTGCTCGATCGATTCGCCGACCGTGTGTTTCCCTGCGCCGAGGCAGTGGCCGCAGTGAACGGCAACAGCAGCGGCGCTACTTGCCTGGGTGTCACAACCACCAATGCCGCTCTCGGCGCTTACAATACCTCGAAGGAAGGCGGCGGCTTTGGCGCCAATGCCCGCTGGACCTTCGCCAACAAGCACCTCACGTTTGGTCTGCACGGCTTCGGTGGCAGCGGAATCGGCCGGTACGGTGCAGCCCAGCTCTCCGATCTTTCCATTCATGCCGACGGAACCCCACATTTGATTAAGGGATTCCAGGGTCTGGGCACGCTGGAATGGCACGGCAAGAAACTCGACCTCTACGCTTACACAGGAGTGGAGTATGCGGGACGGTCGTATGACTACGATGCCAATTTGCAGGTGCTCACGCTGCAGACCTCAGGGGCAAGCCAGGGATTGTATTTGTATGAATTAAAGCCAGGGTACGTCGGCTACGGATCGCCTAACTTCCGGAACGATGGCTGCTATGTTGAGCAGCCCCCGGCAAATCCGAACCCGCCGAATCCGACAACACCGCCGGCCGGGTTCAACCCGGGCTCGCTCGCCCATTGCGCCGGCGACACGCGAGCGGCGATCGAGGGGACGGCTGGATTCTGGTACCGCTTCTACAGCGGGCCCAAGGGCCGCTTCCAGTTCGGCACGCAATACTCCTACGTGACGCGTCAGACCTGGGGGGGCGCGAACTCCAGTGGCCCGGCAGGCATCTCGCCGGAAGGACTGGACGGGATGGTCTTCACCTCATTCCGCTACTACCTGCCGTAGGGACGGAAAAGGGTCCCGCGTTCGACATTGACGCGGGACCCTTTGTAGTCGCTGCCCTTTCTCAACTTTCTGAGGGGTGCCTGCCCTTCAGAAGCGCCGCCGGCACGGTTTTGGCTTCTCTCCTTTTCCGGGCCGGTGGCGTTAACTCAATGTACGCAAGAGCGCAGATTTCGGGCAAATGGCAGGTGAGGTCGGCTGCGGCCCCAGACTTACTCAGAAGTGTGCGCCCGCGTTTAGTGGTAGTGGTTCAGTCTAAAAAGTGAGCGACCCATTAAGCGGAATTGCTGCGGACAAAAGCAGGTTCTTCCCCTTCGACAAGCTCTGGGTCAGGATGACACGTCTAAGTGATGACGACCAAACTGCGCCACTACCCGTTTAGTG